>Ga0075466_1000014_pt1 | contig 46838 bp, 40 predicted proteins | sample DEB08_DNA_16_FD_71486 | JGI IMG/M metagenome (GOLD analysis project Ga0075466, IMG submission 71486) | Aqueous microbial communities from the Delaware River and Bay under freshwater to marine salinity gradient to study organic matter... | ecosystem: Environmental > Aquatic > Marine > Coastal ... | reverse complement strand
TCGTATATGTCCGACGCTTTTCTATAGCCGTTGTTTGAACCAACAAGCGAATTTATTGCCTGTAAACTGCCGCTGGATAGTAATTGTTCTAGCGTACTGTTCAGAAACTTTTTGTTTATATGAGTTCTGAAAATGTCAGGCAATAGTCCCGTAACATTTGTCGTACCCAATCTTTCCTTACTTTCGCCTGGTCGTGTGATTAGTGGGGCATCAGTAGGATTCGCTTGATAGTTCTGGCTCATTAATTAACTCCGGAGTTTGATGTTATAGTAGTTAGATTAGCGTTGTTACTTGATTCCACAATGACATTAGCAGATGTTAGAACTGGCAGGAATAGTTCGTCACTTTGTGAATTAATCTCATAAAGCGTTGAACCAAATCTGTTGTCAATTGGAACAATATTAATCTGACTTATTTGCCCTATCAAGTTGTTATGAACGTATGACGCAAGTTCAGTAAAATAAAATGTCTCGCCAAAGTCCCAGTTGTCAATACTAAAATATTCATTTATTAGTTGTACTACTGTTTGTTTGATTTCTGTATCACTCAATGTACTATTTACTGTTTTTGTAATCTTGAAGTTTGCCTGTAACTCAGATGACGCCAAATCTCCAAATAGTATTTTATACTTGACAGGTCTATAAATTATCTGGTCACTTATTGTTTTCTTGGTGGACAGACTAGTAAACAATTTACTAAGTCCATTAACTGTCGGAGCAGCTGGCTGAGTAAATGATCTACCATCATATGCTGCCCATGTTCTGAACTCAGTGTCGTAACTTCTAAGAAGAACATATGTATCAATGATGTTAGTTCTGGATGGATCAATTACCTGATTTAAGTCAGCAATTCTATTATATCTTGTGTGTATTGCTTCGCGTCCGCCAGTATTAGTGCCGGTGGCGGCTCTTACAGTGTAATCATATCCATTTTCCGTGATCGTGCCAAGATTAATCGTCTGGTCTCTGACAACCTGCTGAAACGCATCTGGCGTATCTGGATAGTTATCGTTATCTGGATCAGCCAACGTAACTTTTACTTTATGATTATCAGTATAGCCGTCACTATATTTGTAGTATCCGCTAACATTAAACTTGTATTTCTTGCCCAATGGTGTATAATCACTAGAGGAGACATTATTAATATCAAGTACTTCTAGATTATCTCTTCTAGGCTTGGATGTCGCACTACTAAATGTTTCTTCGAAGTTGAGATTGTTAAATCTAACTGTTGTGTCACTACCAAAAACAAACCTCGTTTTTCTAACAAGTATTTCCCAATCGGTAGAACTATAATCAAATCTGATTATCCAACTCTGATCCAATGATCCAGCTGTAATATCACCTTCGAATTGTCTGCTCCAACTACTAACGTCTGTAGACGCAATACTATTGCCAGGAAGATCGCCTGATGCCACCAATGCCCATCCTCTAGTAGGAATATCGTAACGTAAACCAAAGCTATTTCGATTATCAATCGCATTTTTTATTTCAGCTTTAACTGCTGTTGTAGTGTCCATGCTGTATGTTGGGACAATTCGTTTAATTCTTGCGCCAGTTGGAACAACACCGCCTAGTGCGACTGAACCTCGACTGTCAAGTGTAATGCCTGTTGGGATTCCAGAAGCACTATCTTCACCAAGTCCATTGTTGCCAAGACTGACTATTTTTACCCATTTTGTGTCCGCACTGGTTACATATACTTTAGCAACGCCGCCGCTTCCGCCGCCGCCCGTGATAGTAATGTTTGTTGCTGAGTTGTATTCCGAGCCTGCTGCTGTGACAGATATACTTGATATTGAATCACCAGTAAGAGTTGCCTCTGCTGTTGCTCCTGTGCCGATGCCATCAATAGATATCGTAGGAGCACTTGTGTATCCGCTTCCCTGATTGACAAGCTCAATACGAGAAATATAACCTTCAACAAATGGTGATGTAATGAATTCAACTAATCCATTCTCGGATAGTTTGTCTAATGGAGCAGCGGCGGCTGTGCCGAAATTCTGAACTACGCCATTCAGAGTGATATACCCTGTCGAGCTACTATTACCAGAAGTGATTTGGTTCCAACGATACACATCGTCGATACTGCCATTTACATTATAAAAATTAATCAATCCAGTTGTGTTACTGTAATGCTGATATGCGTCATATAAACCTGGTACTGCGCCGTCCAAACTGATATTTGTTCCGTAAAACTGGCGATGAAAGTAAAAGTTGGTAAGTTCAGGATCATTCAATAATGGAGCAACATGTCGATTAAATATTTGCTCAGATGTTAATGACGAAGGTAATCCGATTAAACTTCTTACTGTTGCGTCATCTTTATAAAGATAGCCATCATCCATATACATACTTGCGTCACTGTAAGTAGCAGTAGGATCATAAAAATCTCTAAAGCGACTGTGCCCACTATGTACTCGGTTAATACTTTTAATCTTGCTAACATTTTCACTAACTGTTAGTGGGAATAAGCTATAATCATCAGCAGTAACCATGCGGTCCTGTGCGCTATAGAATCTACCAGCGTTATCCTTGATGCTCTTTAGTGATTCTCTAATACTCGCATTGCTTACAGTTTCTTTTAGACCTAGATTAATTGTAGCTGTATATTCATTGCCATCAATTCCTGTGTATCTAAAGTTCTTTGTAATGCTTGACATATTATTTGGATTAATAACATAGTTAAGATTGGCGCCTGTTCTGTACCAAACACGAATTATACCACGAGGAATGTTTGCGAAACTTCCGTCACCAAATACAATACTAATCTGGTCATCTTCTCTACTGCTCACAGTAAAGATATCTCGTTGGTTGTTTGAAACACTATTATAGATTGCGTTGGTTCCGTATTGTCTGTCAACAAGTGTCCAGTTTGTAGAGATGGTGCCGTCTAATCCGATTGTTTGTACCCAGATATTACCATTAGCAATATTAGTACCGGTAACGTCTAGTACCAAGTTGGCTAAGCCAGTGTCAACATTAAAATCTTGAAAGTTTAACGTGCCCTGCTTAAAGCCCATAAAGAATCCAGTATTTGGACTTGTGAAACCACTATTATCATTCTTGTACAGAATGTCAATACTTTTATTTGGTTCAGGCGTGCGCTCTTCTATCACATTTACATTTTGATTGTAATATACACTGTATAGTTCAAATCCCAGACTTTGTCCACTGATAGTTGAGTTAAATGACTCTACTACCGAGTTATTTGCTGTACTAGTCTTGTATACTTCGTTCACAACACCAGATTGATTAAACTTAGCAAAAGGTGTGCCGAATTGGTTACTAGTAGTGAAAATACTATTCATAATAGTCAAGAAGTCTTGATACGTGTCAGGGTTAGTCACATCTTCAAAGAAAATATCTTTGTTGGCAAGACTTGATCCTTCGGCATCATATAATCTTTCACTTGTCTTGATACTATTGATTTTCAAATAGCCATCAGCGACAACGTTTCTTGTTGGTTCATATCCCAAGAATTCAGCAATACGCAATGCGCTTTCACGGCGCTCGGCAGTACTCAGATAGTTTTCACGGCTAGCAAGGTCAGCTCGGAAAGCCAAGTTGTGACCTAAGAATGCCATAAGTTCAATTAAACTTACAAATTCACTACTGCTGATCCAGTCGTTAAAATCTTCCGGGTAGTTAGCTCTTACATAATCCACCATGGCAGACCTGATTGTATCAAAGTCATACGCCTGAAAATTAGCTTGGCTAAAACTCTCGTATACTACGCTGAAGTCTTCGGCAGCAAATAAACTGCTCTGTCTTGCACCTTGTGCCATTAGATTGTCTCACTCTCAAAATTTAAGTATAATTGTTCCACTGATCCAGTCGATACATAAACTATATTAGCTCTTACCTCTATAGAATGTTCACGCTCGCTGATAATAAAAACTTCGTTAATACTCCAGCGTGGATCTAATCCGATGATGCGCTCAACGTCATCCTTCGCCAGTGAACGAGTATAGTCGTCCATTGGGTCAAATAACAGATCCCATATGATGCTTCCAAAAGCTGGATTCATCACACGCTCACCTTTCTTTGTATAAAAATGATTCAACAGGTCACGTTTAGCAAGTTCTGAATCAACTAGAACCGTGCTGCCTGATCTTTTATTTACACTACTAAAACCATAATACTTTGCCATATAACTATTTATAGAAGTTTTAACTACTATGTTTATATTCTAATAACAAACTTCAATTCAGAGTTCGCTAGTGTAATTTTCTCAGGATGTAGCAATGTTAGTGTGTTGCCACTAACTGTAAAGTCGAATAAATGCTGAATTCTGGTTCCATTTACATACACCTCTAGTTTCTCGACCGGATACATACTTGGTTCCTTTTGAAGTGTATACACAGTTGTTGTTCCGTCAAATGTGACTAACTCATTTGTTAGTGTCTCAGCATATCGATTAATAATATCTCTCTTAATGCCTTCTGGTGTATATGGCAAGAATTTCTGTGTTTCGGCATAGTATGAAAATCTAGCACGCTGTAATTCCTCAGTTGTGAATGTTCCGAACTTGAACAGTTCGTTTTTATCACGTAACTTGAATATGCCCATTTGGCGCAACCAGCTTCTGGATTTTGTTTTGGTATAGACCGCAAGTCTTAGTATTTTGGCGCACTCAATCGCTTGTTCTTTGAATTCGTAGTTACGAATAATCATACTAGCAACAGTATCCCAGTCGCTGTCGTGTATTGCTGATTTGAAATCGTAAACTCCCTCAATCGCAACACTCTCGGTAAGAGAACCGGTAAACCAATAATACAAATACAATCCATCATAAACGCATTGCGGCAACTGTGTTATTGAATTTATTCCTAGTGAAGATATCAATTTCTTGAATTTTGCCTGTGTTGTGTTGAATTTAACTATCCATACATCAAATGACTCTTGTTCAGTCATCCCTCTATCGGTATCTGTGGGTACTCCATACGCAGTTTTATTATATCCTGTGTATCTTTTAAAATTCAATGCGATATCAGCGACCTCACTTGATGTCCACATAATACTCAAATCTGTTGGTACAGTTTTGGTCGCATCTGCCACAGTAAAGTCTTCCCACACGGTGTTGTATCGCTGTGCTACTGTTGTTAATTGTTTTTTAAGTTTTGCCATTTTTATTACCTTTACGACACATCATAATCATCTTGGGTAGGTGTCAGTGTACTTGGTGCTTGAGCGGCAATAGTTGAATCATTGGTAATATGTCCGCCATATGGCTCATGCTCAGGAACTCTTCCGTTAATACTTTCTTTGACGACTCTATTAACAGGCATCGGCTCAGATGTTGGCTTGTCTGCCACAGCGGCACGAGATCCAGGACTGTTCAGTTCTATGTTTCCAGATGTAGTCACGTTCAAGTTTCCTCGTGCGCTTATATGTCCGTCTACCTCAGTGTGTAATTTTAATTCTTTTTGACTGAACAAATCTATTCCACCAGCACTTGATTCAACCTTGACACCATCTGCGCCTGTTGCTTTGATATTGACGGTGCTTGCCTCGATATTAAAGCTGTCATCCGCATAAAAATTAATACTATCTTCGGCTCGATAGCTTATACTGCCTTCAGCAAATACATCCACGTTGCCTTCCGCGTCCATTTGCATCCAGCTTTTGCCGCTCTGACTAATGATATAAACGATTCCAGCACTGTCATTTAATAATAGTTGAGCTCCGCCGGCGCTGCGCAGCCTGACCAGATTATTCTTGCCTGCTTCTCTGGATTGGTCCGGTACGTGATTGATATCCTCAGCGTATTCTACTGTGCCGTCATCCATAATAAAACTATGACCAGCGGGTGAGTTGAAGCCAGATACATTACTTGGCGATTCTCTTCTAGCACCACTACTGCCTACGCCGCGGATTGGATCTAATGGGATACCTTGCTGAGCGATTGCGTCAGCACTAGGATGTCTGACTTTGGCATTGTTTTTCTGTGCCTCTGATCCGCTACTATCTAACGTAGGAGCAATGATGTTTTCTTCGCCCTTGACCGGATTTGCGGATAGACCAGGGATACTAGAATTTCTGCCAGCAGGAGTTAATGCTCCTATTAGGAAGCCTTCCTGTTGGTTAGCAGCAAAGGCGACCAAAACTTCTGTACCAGGAGCAGGAGGAGGAAAACTTGCTCCATAAGGAGAACTATAGTTTGACCCATTTATAGTGCCGCCTAATGGATTTATTGTTCTTATTTTATTATAACGGTGCCGATCTTCCTGTGTGTCTTGGCTATCTAAGCGATGCTGACCAATGATTTCAACCCATATATTATTGTTGTAATCTGGATCAGCGATGTCAACCACTCTCGCAAGATGTACGCCTTGCATATTATTAGTGCCAGGAGACTCCGCCGAGGGAATGCCCACAGATGGAGTATTAAGTCCTCGGTGCTGTCTATCTGAATCTCTATTGCTCATCGTGGTCCACTCGCGTCCGAAGCTATAGAAGCTAGACTGATTTGTCTAAGGTCTAGTGCTTCTACTTGGTTAGCAGCCTGTGAATCGGTAATCTGTCCCAAGGCTAACTGTTCATAAATTAACCCACTGTTTGTTGGTAAATTTCGATTAGCATGTAATGTCATTATAAATTGTCCATTCTGATATTGAGATGTTACTTTGATGACGTTATATAACCCAGCCAGATTCAAATCTTCGCTCGTAGTTGCTGTATAATCGCCATCTGCGGAATAGCTAGGGAAATTCACATTAAGAAAGAATAACGGACCTCCGTTATCGAATGTTCCCGCTTTAGCTAGCCAGTAAGGATCACCCCTAACAGATATATTTATAGATAGCATATCGCCGCTACCGTTTAGATTTAATTTAAGAGCACCCAGTCTCGCCTGAAATTGACTCGCCTGGTTAGAGCCACTGTTCTCTGGGCCATTGCTGTTTAACGAATAATTGTTAAAAGTTACATGACTAGTAGGATCTAGTCCTAGGCCTATAACATCCTGTTGTGTTATGTATTTTGGCTCGCCACTCGCAGAATCACGTGGACCAACACCATTTAAATTTGATGAATTACCCTGAGCAAGGTCATTTATACTGTTTACTCGGGTTTCTAGTGCTGTTTTGTTTGACACTAATGTGCGTATCTGATTGCCTAGGTTTATAGCCTGATCAGCACTGTCTGGAATTTTTAATCTTAGGTCCTGTATATTCTGAGTCAGAGTGGATACTTGTTGAGCCAGATTTTCCAGAATGTTATCTCCGGGCCCACCACTCTCTGTTAATGTACTCGCCGGGTCTTGTGTAATCCCACTATGAAGGGGCTGAAGCACATAATAGGCATTGTTGAACTGTATACTCAAATCAAGAACTTCTGTGTTTTGTCCTGTTAGATAATAGTCAAAACGCTTCTTTAATAATCCCAGGGTAAGAGCTTGTGCTAGTCGTTTTTTCTGTAAATCTTTACTATCGATTAACTCCTTGTGACTATTCTTATCAATAATTGCCTGAGTTGTCGCATATGGTATCATGTTGAAGGTTAATTCTCTCTGATAACGATTTGCCAGACTGTCGAATTTGACAAATTTAACATTAACATCGAAACTTATCCAATTTATTATATTAGCCAACTCCTTAGCATCTACCACAATGGACTTGCCCGCAAATTTACCCACCGTAGTCGGAATCTTTCTGAATTGTTCTGTCGCATATGATGCTTCTGCCAACATGTTTGTGATAGCGGTACCGGCAGGAAAAACAAATTTCAGACTACCAGAGCCAGTGATACTTACTTGTCTTCCACTGCCATCGGCGTCATTAATTACAGTAGAAAACTGCCAATCTTTCCACGCGGTTGGTACTGAAAATTTAAATAACGTCGGCAGGATGGAGGATGGGTCAAGGTCTGCTCTGACCTTTGCTGCTTTGTTGATTTCTGTTTGTAGTTTCGTGGCAAATTCTCCGAGATTGCTTGCCTCTACCGATGTCTCCACAGGAAAGTTAAAATCTACTCGGTCATATACACCCTCTTTTGTTTCTATCATGGTCATGGTGTACTGACTAGTGTTATCAGCAAAACTATGCTGAATACCATAACACTTTGTTAGCCACTCCTGTGTATGTATCTCAGTTGGTTTAGGATCATCATCGTCTGACCATCCTATAAGTTTTAGTTCAAGAATATACAATGCGTGAATGTGATTAGCAATACTCAATTGTGATGCGATATAGGCAATTCTACTAAACAGTGATAGCCCATTAGGCTCAATCAATTGTACTTGGAAATAAGATCCAGCATTGCTTCTATTTTCCGCATTGAATGCCAGATGGAAGTCGTGCTGTACCGAGTTTATTCCTACTTCATTATCTACGCCAGATTCTGCCAATACATATTTTGTTCCGCCGCCGTCATTCAGCGGATCAACTATCATTATTTTCCATTTGTATGTATAATTATTATACTTGTTAAGCAGATTTTCTTCATACGACAATGTGATATGTACCTTTATATACTGAGTGTTTTAGGAACAACTATAGTCATTCCGGATCTAAAGTCGTTGATAGGATCTTTTAGCAAATCTCTATTGTAATGAACCAGCACCCACCATTTTGCAGATGTGCCATACAAGTCATGCGATAGTAGATCGGGGCGTCTGTCATATTTGTCCGATATTTCAACTTCTCTGGTGTTTGCGCTAAGATTGTCGATTGATAATACAGGACTGTACAACTCTAAATATTTAGAATTTAATTTAGTATTAAAATAATTGCTATTACTGCTGTATGTTGTCATTAGATGAAGCCTTTGCTGTATAACTCGCCACTTGCGAATTTATCAATATCAAACTGTTTTTGCTTAGCAGGATTAATATGTACCATCAGAGTAACAGTGAGCGTTAGCATGGCAGGCAGACTTTGGCCCTCATGAGTAATAAGATCAACGCTGTTCTCAAATGTCGTGCCGAAGTCTGCTACTAGTACAGGAACGTTATTAAATATTTTATCTCCCATGCCAGAGAATCTACATACCGGCGGTGGTGTTCCGGGCGCAGAACTTTCTCCGTAGCGCATCTTGGTGACATTACGAAAAAACTGTATAGCCGCTAATGTATATTCATGCTCTGCCTGTGTTGTTGTAGTAAACTGTCCCGATACACTAATACTAGGACTCGGAGTATTACTGTAAGCGTGTGTCGTATAATTGGTGTGAACCATGTCATAGCCACTATAGCTTACCGATTGGCTGTATGAAATCATCGGAGTATACGGAAATATCAAGCCGTTTGTTGGACGGAGTGAATCCGGAATATAACTGCGAGGAGCAACAAGGCGTGCTCTGTTATCAGTGCTAGGTACATTAACCATTTATTTTATCCAATACAAATTTATAGACTTCTTCATTAAAGTTGCCAAAGAAATCTGTAAATACTTCACGCTTTTTGGCGTCATCAATATCCATACGCATCGCATTTCTAAATGTAGTAGCGCTGCGGCCGTCGTCCTTAACAGGTACAGGATAAATGTAACCAGCGTCATCACTAGTGATTAATGGCTCATTCTCCTGATACATTTTTAGATAGCCACCAGTTTTCAATCGTCCAGCATCTTTTTCGCTGAATACCAATAGTATCGCGGTGTTGTCTGGATTCTTGCCTGTCATTCTGACATCTGGTTTATATGGCTGAGTGTTCAAAATCTTATCAGCCGGTATGCCAAACATATCAGTCATAATCTTTTTCTTCTCGGCGAAGTCAAATGGATCCTTCTCAGGGCTGGCAGTTTTGCTAACTGTGGTGACGATAAATACGTTATCACTACCAAACTTGTCAACAAGATCCATATATACTTGATGATGACCACTGTGCATAGGCTGAAAACGCCCGCCATATGCAACCATAATATCGTCTGCCACTGCCTCTGTCAACTGTGTATATCTCATTCGCATTCTCCTTGTATATATTTATTACAATATTAAACACTGTTTTAATGCTTGACAGCAATCTAGGAGTATGCTATAATATAGTTAACATATAAGGAATTATCATGAAAAGACAGAATTATCTCAATAATAAAGACATGCTTGAAGAAATACACAAAAGTAAAATGTCCTATTGCTATTTACTTGATTCAGAACACGAGCGTTATGATATCATCGTAGAAGTGTACGAAGATATTTTTGATCCTGAAATTATCGAACAGGCAAGAGTCAACAGAGCATATCAGTTAAGTGCGGATGCCTATGAAGCAGCGTATAATGCTTGGTATGTTGGATCTAGAAAAGCTAAAGATAAGCCCAAACAGGCAGAAACAAGAGTAACAGCAGAAGATATTACTCCTGACAGCTTGATATTTCGTGTAATGACCTTTGACCATGTGCCAGAAGCACCAGGTAGAAAAAACAAGCCAAAAACTACGGCTGATTTACATGCTAAATGTAACTTTCCTCCATTCAAGCAGTACGCAACAGTACGTGGTGAAATGAAGGAAGTTGTGCGTAGTCATTGGGAAGGTGGAATTGATAATGGCGGCTTTAGTTGCGACCATGGCCAGACTTCAAGCAAGTTAGCTACTATGTACATTAAACTTTGTGAAAGATATAGTATGCGCTCTAACTGGCGTGGATATACATATGTAGACGAGATGCGCAATCAAGCACTTCTCCAACTAAGCCAAATTGGATTACAGTTCAACGAACTTAAAAGTCAGAATCCATTTGCGTATTACACTGCGGCAGTTACAAATTCGTTTACACGAGTACTGAACTTAGAAAAGCGTAATCAGAATATTCGAGATGACCTTTTACAAGAATCAGGACAAGCGCCAAGTTGGAACAGACAGTTTGACCAGGCTCCTGGCGAAAAAGCAAAATACGACGAAAATATAGAAAAAGAGCGTAAAGAGCAATCTGGAACAAATTTCTAGTTGACAACCTAATATTTTTGTAGTATATTGAATATAGTACCATAACGTGGTGCGACTCCTCTAACGAAAATGGATAACAATGAGTTTTTTTAAAAAAGCAGCGTGTTTTTCTGACATACACTATGGTCAGAAAAACAACAGCAAGCAATACAATGAAGATTGTAATGATTTTATTGATTGGTTTATCGAAAACAGCAAAGACTGTGAGACCTGTATTTTTCTAGGTGATTTTCATCACCATAGATCAGGCATCAATGTCAGCACTCTTAATCATAGTGTAAAGGCAGTAAAGAAACTAAGTGAAAACTTTGAAAAGGTTTATATGATTATGGGCAACCATGATCTATATTATCGTGAAAAGCGTGAACTAAACAGTCTCCCATATGCTGATGTTTTTGATAATGTCACACTCATTGAGGATATTATCGTACAAGATGGTGTTGCTCTTGTGCCTTGGTTAGTTGGCGACGAATGGAAGGCTTTACAGGACATCAAATGTCAGTATATGTTTGGCCACTTTGAACTCCCGTACTTTAAAATGAATGCCATGGTCGAAATGCCAGACCATGGTGGACTAAACACCAGTCACCTATCATCTCCTGAATATGTTTTTAGTGGTCACTTCCACAAGCGCCAAACCAAGGGTAACATCCATTATCTTGGATCGCCTTTTCCGCACAACTATGCGGATGCTTGGGACGATGATCGCGGCATGATGACACTAGAATGGGGCGGTGAACCACAGCATATTACGTATGACGGTCCACGATATCGCACTGTTCCTTTAAGCCAACTGATAGACGATTCGGATAATATCTTGGATCATAAAACATATTGTAGAGCTATTTTAGATGTGAATATCACATACGAAGAGGCAAGCTTTATTAAAGAAACATTTGCTGAGCAATACAGTCTGCGTGAAATCACACTTATGCCCAGTAAAAAAGACGAACTCGCACAAGAAGGTGTTAGCATGGATGACTTTGAAGTCGAGAATGTAGACCAGATTGTATACAATAGCCTGAATGCTGTTGAAAGTGAAATGATTGACAAGAAACTACTAGTGGACATTTATAACACATTATGATTATTATTAAAGACCTAACAATAAAGAACTTTATGAGTTGTGGCAATGTAACCCAAGCCGTAAGATTCTCCGATAGCGGACTAACTCTGGTTATGGGCAACAATGTTGACCTTGGCGGAGATGGCAGCCGCAATGGTACCGGCAAAACAACTATTGTTAACGCTCTGAGCTATGCTATGTATGGCAATGCGTTAACTAATATTCGCAAGGATAACTTGGTAAACAAGACAAATGCTAAGGGAATGATTGTAACACTTGATTTTGAAAAAGATGGTGTTAGTTATCGTATCGAACGCGGACGGAAGCCTAATATATTTCGCTTCTTGGTAGACGAAAAAGATGTTAACAGCAACGAAGACTCCAACGAAGCACAAGGCGAAAATCGTCAAACTCAAGCAGTTGTCGAAAAATTATTTGGCATGAGCCATGACATGTTTAAGCACATTGTTGCGTTAAACACCTATACAGAACCATTTCTTAGTATGCGGTCAAATGATCAGCGTACTATTATTGAGCAATTACTTGGTATCACTATGTTAAGTGAGAAGGCAGAAGTTCTCAAGGAACAACATAAGAGAACAAAAGATGCTATTAAAGAAGAAGAATATAGAATTAAAGCAGTTGAAGATTCAAATGCTACCATCGGTAAGAGTATCAGTGATCTGGAGAGACGACAGAGAATATGGTCTAGAAAGAAACAAGAAAATCTCCAAGAAATTGAAAATGCCCTAACTCTGTTATCAAAAATTGACATCAGCGTTGAACTCGAGGCACACAAGCAGTTGTCCGAGTATCTAACACGAAAATCGCAAATTCATAGTCTTGACGCTGAAGTTCTAAAACTATCTAGCGGCATTACAAGAGAACAAAAACGACTAGATAAAGCTAAGACCGACCTTAAAGCAACAGAAGACCATAAGTGTTATGCGTGTGGTCAAGAAATTCACGACGATGCGCACGAAAAGATTTTAGAAACTAAACGTGCTGCCGTTGCTGAAAGTGAAGAGCTTATCAAGACCGATATTGAGTCCAAAGAAGAATATTCTGCCGCTCTCGTAGAGCTTGGCGAACTTGGCTCACAGCCAGTAACCAACTATAACACCGAAAAGCAAGCATACGAGCACCAAAGCCAGGTAGATGGACTACAGAAGGAACATGCCAATAAAGAACTAGAGGAAGATACCTATCAAAGCCAAATCGATAGTCTGAATGAAACAGCGATGCACGTTGTTGACTGGAACATTATGAATGAACTGGTAAAGACAAAAGAGCATCAGGACTTTCTATATAAACTATTGACCAACAAAGATAGCTTTATCCGTAAACGTATTATTGAGCAGAACCTCTCATATCTTAATAGCAGGCTTGCTTATTATCTTACCAAGCTTGGATTGCCCCACGATGTACAATTCCAGTCTGATCTTAATGTAGAAATCACAGAACTAGGCAGAGAGTTGGATTTTGACAATCTAAGTCGTGGCGAACGTAACAGACTTATTCTTGGCCTAAGCTGGAGCTTCCGTGATGTATTTGAGACTATGAATACACCTATTAACTTCCTAGCCATCGACGAACTTGTTGATAGCGGTATGGATACAAACGGAGTTGATGCCTCGCTTAGTGTGTTAAAGAAGATGGAACGTGAGAGAAATAAAAACATTTTCCTTATTAGTCACCGTGACGAACTTCAGGGTCGTGTTAACACTATCCTACATGTGACTAAAGAGAATGGATTTACTACCTTTAGTGTTGATACGGAGGTATCTGACCATGCCTAATGAACTAGAAGATTCAGTTTGGGATCACTTTTGTTTTTCATCAGGCGATGTAGTACGATTGCGCAAGAAAACAGATTGTGAAAGATGTGGAAAATCATATATTCACCCAGCAGAATTAGAAATAAAAAATAAATTTCCGTACGCGGTATGGAATAATATGTTTATGGTAAATATTACTGTTGACAAGTGATTAACTATATGCTATAGTAGTATATATAAGATAAAGGAAAAGAATTGACAAGTTTTGTATTTGATGTAGACGGTACCCTAACGGACTCTCGGCAACCTATTCACCCAGAATTTGAACAATTTATTCACAAATTTACAGGTGTGCACGCCTGTTACTTGTGTACAGGCTCAGACAGACCCAAAACAATAGAACAAATTGGCAAAAAACTAACAAACAGATTTATTAAGGCATATCATTGTAGTGGCAACCACGTATACCAAGGCAACAAAGAGATACACAAATCATCATGGCACATATCATCGGCAGAATATTCATTTTTAGAACAGGCACTTGACCATCTAAATTACATAGAACCCACAGGCAACCATATAGAAGAACGCACAGGCACAGCAAATTTTAGTATCGTAGGCAGAAACAGTAACACAGAACAACGCAAAAGATTTGTCCGCTGGGACATCGAGCATAACGCAAGAGATACCGTCGCTATACAGTTTAACATGTTATTTCCAGAATCACATGCGGTAATAGGTGGCGACACAAGTATTGATATTTTTAAATTAGGCAACGATAAAGCACAAATTAAAAACTTAATCGACGATGATATTATTTACTTTGGTGACAAATGTTTTTCTGGAGGAAACGATTTTTCACTAAGCGAGTTAGCAGAGAAATATTATCAGATTGACCACGGCTGGGAACAAACTTTTGAAATATTGAGAAAATACACCAATAACCAGTAGGTTTTTGCCAAAAAGAGATATATACTTATTTAATGGAATGGACTTACCAAGAAGCACTCGTTGACGAGATGCCAGAAGGCGTGATTGGATTTGTATATCTTATCACCAATTTACAGAACAATAAAAAATATATTGGCAAAAAATTGGCGCAGTTTAAAAAAACTAGGCCACCTTTAAAAGGCAAAAAAAGAAAAAGACGCTCAACTGTTGAGAGTGATTGGAGAACCTATTGGGGTTCATCCGATAATCTAAACAATGACGTTGCCGAATTTGGCAAAGAAAATTTTACTAGAGAAATTCTGTATTATTGCACAGCAAGATCAGAATTAAGTTACATGGAATTAATTGAACAAGTGAACAGAGGAGTTCTAGAAACAGACGAATACTATAATGGCATCATAAATGTAAGAATCGGAGCATCCGAAACTCTTAAAAAAGGTTTAAGCGAACAACGAAAATCAGGAAATTTACTTTAATTTTTTTAATTTTCCAGGAGAATAGTTCTCAGGAATATCTACTAAGCGATAATTTCTATTGCCGTCATTGCACCACTTGAGTGTTGATATTGTTTTTGAAGTTTTTTCGTAGTTAGAATTCTGACGTAATCTTTTATTATGTTCTGCTCGAATATCAGGATCTGACAAATGCTCTTTCATTCTTTCGGAAGCTTCTTTTGCCACTCTCTGCTGTGCTGCTGACATATTTTTCTTCGCTTCCTCTGTGGCTTTGACTCCAACGGTTGCTGCGCTTAATTTTTTTCTGGATTCTTCTGTCCAAGATTGAGCGCCGCCATCACCAGTTTCGGGCATTAAATTAGCAAAAGATTTTGATTCTACTATATTCCACAAATTTGAATAATGAATACCTGCCTCTTTTAACTCTAACTTATCGTCTGTTACTAAAAGAATTTCTGTGATAACGTCATATCCATGCTTAGCAATATGTCGTTTCCAAAGTTTGCCTGAACCCTGATATGTATGGGGATCATCGCTTACTGTTTTACCTAGATACTTTAACCCTGTTTTATTATGGGTTTTTACGTATAAATATATTTTGCTGGACATTTAATCCTCCTTGGGTTGTCTAGAGTAGTTGGGAACTGTCATTCCGTGAACTACATTACTATTTATTAAAAGTTTTGAACTTTTTTAAGAATTGGCAAAAGAATCACTTGACACTGCGGTAAATTTACTGTATGCTGATAGTATAGGCACAAACAATAATACACTAGAGAATATAATGGCAAAATTAAACTGGCAAAAACTATATACACAAAGCAAAGAACAATCAAAACGTGAGCGTTCTTATGACCCAACTCATTCAATGACGCGGCAATGCGACACAAAACTGGCAGACAAACAGGCAAAACAAGACAGGCTGATTAGAAATAAAGCAATGGCATCAATTAAGGCAAACAAAAGCTAAAATATCTAACACCTAAGGTTGGCGGGCCAGTTTAAATTACCGCTGTGGAAAAGGCTCTCGTAACAGAAGCACACGTAACATACTGATCGACTCCCCTCGGGAGGAAGCCATCAAACAAATTGGGCACATAGGTTGGTATAGAATGACTGTTAGCATTCGGAAAACACAACATAGTTCATAAAAACCCTTTGCATTAGGAACGAAGCAGGGGAATATTGTATACTATAATGTACATTAACCCAGTTGATGTATAATATATTGTACATAATGTCGATGTAGGTTGGGAAAGATCAGAGCCCATTGAACTTGTGTATAAACAAACACCTATTTCCAAGTCTTGGCTGACGCATCTCAGATGAAGCTCATTCAGACGGAACCTTTGAGTAGGTTCCGTCTGACTAACACATTCTAGATGAAACTATTATTATATTATAGGTAATATGATTGGAACAATTATATATGGTTTATAATATTAGATTGAAAGAAAATTCAACTGAGTGATAACGAAGTTGATGGTGAGCTTTAGCTCAACAGATAATGATAGATAACACTATTGTATTAGTAACTTGCGATAATAGATAATAGATAACATTATTGTATTAGTAACTTGTGGTATTAGCTGAGTTCATTGCTTCTTGCTCTCGTTCATTCTTATCGATTATTCCCTGATATATTTCGGTGACATAATATCCTGGCATTGCCCATAAATCTCTAACTTGATATGCTCCTTCAGTGAACAAAGCAATATCGCTGATTAATTTGCGGATATTCTTCCGCTCATTGTCATAACGTATTATTAATTTCTTCAGAGACTTATTTACAGACAATTCTCTAATTACTTGTCTGTGAAAAAAAAAGTTGGATTTAAGTCTAGCGTTGTATCAAAAGTTTTCCCGCATTCTTCGTCGTCACGGCATTGTAGGTTTACAGTTTGAGGAAGACCATTCTTATTCTGCTCACTAGCAAATTTTCTTATTTTACTAATATTATTGCTATTAGAGTTAGTAAGCCATGCCATAATTTGGCTAAAGTCTTCTACTACTGTACCATCAGGCAATCTGACATTGTCAATACCATCTGCTATAATCGCTAGATCACAGGCTGCTACTTCGTTTAGACTGTCATCAAACATTTTTCTAATTTCGGGTGTTACTCCCTGATTATCATTGTCTTTGTTGATTTCCATAGCAATTTGGTGTGATTTGATTTGGGATATGCCCATAGCAGTCACTACTTTAACTGTGTTTGGTTTAACCTTGACTAATAAATCACCTAGTTGTATTTCCTTGTCTGCGCTAACAGAGATAATTTGAGACAATAAGGTTGTTAGGTCTATTTCATATTCGGCTTGCTTGCTACAATGTGGACACACTGCCATTAATGGCATTAGTCCGCCGTATGTTGCTGATCTAGTGGCCAACAGTATAACGTCAAGGTCAGGTATGGTTATTTCATAAGGATCTTTAATATCAGGAGCAATGCTCTTGACGATGTTATATATCGCCTCGCCATTAAAAAGAGTATCTGGAATCTTCAATAGAGTTTCGTCCTTGAGATTCATCGGCATAATACCAATTTCGCCATCTGCTGTAAATTCTGGCTTTTCAGTGAAATACTCACCGCCAGTTGGCAACGTGATATAAATTTCTTTGGTTCTATAAAACTGTTCTAGTGGATTATCTGACATATTATTACCTTGTATAAATACTGTAGTATAATAGTATTTATGACATTAAGTGAGTAGTTAACATGCCAACAATTCAAATACCAATCGGCGGACAGATGGTTGCAGTTGATGTAGGTGATTTGGCGAGTGAAAGCACTCTTCAGGGCATACAAAACTACAGCAGACAGAATACCGAAATTCTAAATACTATTGCCCGAGCCGTTGAGAGAACAGGCACAAATACACAACAACTCGAAGATGTAATGAGATCATCGTTGAATAATCAAAGCCAACAGGCTGGAGCCGTAGCGAAACTTTCTAGTCAAACGATAAAAGACCAACAGGCAGCGTCGAAGTCAAGCATTGCCCGACAAGAGAATGCTGCAAAGAGCCTATTCGCTAATTTGGAAAGCATGACAGCAGCTAAACTTGCTCAAACACTTGGTAGCCTTATACCTGGAGCTATTGGTGCAGCCATCGGTGGCGCTCTTGGGACAACTGTTGGACTATTGGAGAAATTTGGCGCTGCTCTAAATACAAGTAGAAGAGTTGGTGTAGGCTTTGGAGATTCTCTTATGGATCTAAGAGCGGCATCTGGCAACGCTGGTATGCAGTTCGATGGCTTTACTGCTATGTTGGTTCAGAACGGCAAAACTATTAAAAGTCTAGGAGACAGTACTAGTGCCGGTGCTATGGCATTCGCCCAGCTTAGTTTAAAAACACAAGAAGTCTTTAGAGAATTCGGCAACTTCGGCATGGGAATGACTGAAATCAATCAGATGATTCTTATGGAAGTAGAAGCAAGACGTACATCGGTAGGTGTCACTCTTCGTGGTGATGCTGCGTACCGTAAATTGGCAGAAAGTGTTGCTGATAACGTTAGACAGCAAGAGGCTATGGCAACAGTAACTGGACAAGATGTTAGAGAACGCCTAGCGGCTCAACAGTCTGGTTTAAGCGAAAGCAATGTTCGTGCTAAATTAGCCGGCGCAAGCGAAGATATGTATCGTAACTTTAATAGTGTTTCTGGAGCACTTAGTAGATTTGATCCTAGTGGAGATATAACTAATGCGTTTGGTCAAGCAATAGCGACAGGATTTGATCCAATGGCATTTGCACCTGAAATGCTTAGCCTTCTTGGACCAGGCGTAACCGGTCTATTAGACGAAGCAAAAAATAATATGAAGACAATGGACCCCGGAGCATTCGCTCAATGGTTCGAGACATCAATGCAAGACCAATTCTCGACTATTAAAGCTGACGATGCTAGAATGAATCAATTAATACTATTAACGCAGAGTTCTAATGCTGCTGTTGCTAACAGCGCCAAGGCAATTCTTGATAGTGTTAATACTCAAGTACAGTTTACAGACGAAAACTACATAAAAGCATTGGAAAAAGCAGGAATCAGCGACTCAAACGAGGCATCTATGTTATCTTCCACGTTAGATAGAATGACAGCCCAAATATCTAGTACATTATCTACTGGAGCAATGGCATCATTGAAGGGAATAATGTCACAACTAAATTTAAGTCCGGGAGATGGATCAGGTAGTGTGAACAATTTAGTTGATGCGGTAACTACTGGATTCCGTAACGCACAATACAAAACAGACGCTAACGGCAATGCTACAGAAGAGATGAACAATTATCTTGGCATAATAGCACAAATGACTGGACTTAATACACATGAAATTGAGACTCAGGCTAATATAGACCGAAATACCAAGCAAACTGCGGACGCAACTACCAACTTATCTACTAAAATTAGTAACTTACCATCTGACATCGCTGCTGCTTTGGCGACTTTGCTTGGCAATCAAGGACCTCCAGGACCTCAATCCGTTAGTACTACTAACAGCTACAGCTATATAAAACCAGGTGACAGAGCGTCCGGAGAACCCACCCAGGTTTAACGCCACCAGACCGCCGAATAAATCCATATAAATATACTTAATAATAGAGAAAAAGAGAGAAAAAACAACATGGGATGGAAAAAACATTTTACCGTCTATCAGGGCGACAACACTGGAGCCGGCGCAGCTAAGCCGACTAGTTCTAGTCGTTTTCAGTCTTGGCTACCAGAAGTTTATGCCGGAATGCCAAACAGGACTGAGCGTTATGCTCAGTATGACCAGATGGATATGGATTCCGAGATCAACGCAGCACTAGATATCATTAGTGAATTTAGCACACAAAAAGATGAGACCTCAGGTCTCCAGTTTTCATTTAACTATTCAGAAGACCCTACAGAGAGCGAATCAAGAATCTTAGAGCAATCACTGCGTCAGTGGTGTAATCTACAGGACTGGGACAAGCGCCTATTCAAAACATTCCGCAACTGCGCAAAATACGGCGACCAGTTCTTTATTCGTGATCCAGAAACATGGGAACTATTTTACGTAAACCCCAATGACGTTAGTAAAGTTATTGTGGATGAATCAAAGGGCAAAGAACCAGCCCAGTACGTAGTTAAGAATATTAATCTTAATATGCAAAACAAGACAGTATCTGCACCATTGAACCACTCTGACAACCAGGGCGGAATGAATAGTATGATGCGCGGACAGACACTTAATAGTGCTGGAGGCTATGGTGGCGGCGGTGGCGGTAATGCCGGTGCTGGCACTCTTCAAGAAAATACGGTTGATGCTGCTCACATGGTACACGCAGCGTTAAGTGACGGAATGGACAGTAATTATCCATTCGGTAGTAGTATTCTTGATCCAATCTTTAAAACATACAAGCAAAAAGAACTGCTTGAAGACAGTATCATTATCTATCGTGTACAACGAGCACCAGAACGCCGTGTATTTTACGTTGACGTTGGTAACATGCCAGCAAACAAAGCCATGGGTTTTGTGGAGCGTGTTAAAAATGAAATTCATCAGAAACGTATTCCGAGCAAAACTGGCGGCGGCACAAGTATGATGGACGCAGCATATAATCCACTATCAATCATGGAAGACTATTTCTTTGCTCAAACAGCAGAGGGTCGTGGATCTAAGGTTGAAGTATTGCCAGGCGGCGACAACCTAGGTCAGATTGATGACTTGCGTTACTTTACAAACAAAATGCTAAGAGCATTGCGAGTGCCCAGCAGTTATTTGCCAACAGGACCAGACGATGGTACTGCTACACACGTAGATGGCAGAGTAGGCACAGCATTCATTCAAGAATATAGATTTAATCAATATTGCCAAAGACTTCAGAGCATTATTGGTTCAGTATTCAACAAAGAGTTTAAATTATTCTTGAAAAATAGAGGCATTACTATTGACACCAGTGTTTTTGATCTACAATTCGTAGAGCCACAAAGCTTTAGTCAATATAAAGAAATTGAGATACATGCTGCTCGTGCTAATGTATTTGGATCTCTTGAAGGATCACCATATCTGAGTAAACGTTTTGTACTAGAAAAATACCTAGGACTAACTGAAGACGAGATCCTTAAAAACGAAAGACTATGGTCAGAAGAAAACGAATCTAATCCAACAACAGATCCTGATGCCGCTCCAGGCTTGGGCAGTGTTGGAGTTAGAGGATTTGATATGCCAGATTCCGGTGAAATGGATATGGATGGCATGGACGATATGGGAGGTTCAGACGAATCGCCTATCAGCGGTGCCGAAGGTGACGCACCAGCACCAGGAGGAGAAATCTAATGCGTAGTACAGAATTTGTGACCGAAAACTATGATGCCGAGGAAGACGATTATCACAATCGTGACAAGGATGATGTTAGACGAACAAGATTGACATTGAAGCATATTAATAGATTGCGTAAACAGCGTGCTATTCGTAAAGTTGAAGACTCGACACGAGCGGTCAGAGTTCGTAATATTTACGCTGCTTCTCCGGAATAAACTACAATATTTGCCTATTTAGACAAGAAGTCTAAAAAAGTGGTGTTTTTACCACCATTTCTCAGAGTAATGCGCTTTGGTTACTAAATACCTATGTAGACTAAATACCTATGTAAACCAAACGGTAAGCCTGTAAAAATTTTTAAGGAGATTTACAAATGAATAAACTAGTAAAAGTCCTTGAATATCTTGTGAATGAAGAGCGCGACAAAGCAAGCGACCTTCTCCATGACGTTTTTGTTGAAAAAGCAAAAGCACAGTGGTCAGCACTAAGCGAGAGCGACGAAAGTGTTGAAGAAGATATCCAAGAAGAAGACCTAGATGAGACGTATGACGCTGATCTAGAAGAAGGTTTTGGCGGAGACATGGAATCAGATTTTACTGACGACATCGAATCCGACGAAGACGAAATCGAAGCTGAAGCAATCTATGACGATGAAGACATGGATGACGAAGAATCATTGGACGACGGCGAAATGGACATGTCAGTTGATATGGGCGAAATCGGCGGCGACGAAATGGACGCAGCAGAACCAGAAGAAGCACTAGCAAACGTTGAAGATGCAATCGCAGAACTTCGTTCAGCATTTGCTGATCTAATGGGTGACGACGAAGCAGAAGACGAAATGGACATGGACGCTGAAGAAGGCGAAATGGACATGGACTCTGAAGAGCCAGAAATGGAAGCATTCGGTGAAGCAGCAGTGCTTAAACCAGTAAGTGTAACTATGGCACGCGACGAAGATGGTAAAAAATCACCAGTCGCAAAAGCAGTCACCAAAGGCCCAACAGGCGCAAAAGCACATGCCACTGACACAAAAGTCGGTACAGAAGCAAAAGCACCAACTGCAGCAGACATGGGTGTTACTGGTCCACAAGACCACGACATCAAACTTAAAGCAGTAGCAAAACCAGCTAAGCCTGATACAAAAGGCAACAGCTTGCTAAAGGCGGCAAAGTAATATGTACACGCCATTAAACGAACATCTATCATTTAATCAAGCTAACATTGTTACCGAAACTCTCGACGAGGGCAACGGTGGCAAGAGCCTGTATATGAAAGGTATATTCATTGAAGGCGAAGTACGCAACCAGAACGGACGTATCTACGAAGCTGATCAAATCAAGAGTGCTGTAAAAGCAATTCGTGAAAAGATCAAGGGTGGATACAGCGTGTTAGGTGAAGCCGATCATCCAGACGACTTAAACATCAACCTTGATCGTGTAAGTCATGTTATTGTTTCCATGGACACAGATGGCAATAACGGTATCGGCAAACTTAAAATTCTACCTACTCCAATGGGAAATATATGTAAAACCCTATTGGAAAGTGGAGTTAAATTAGGCGTGTCAAGCAGAGGTAGTGGCAACGTTAATGACAATGGTTATGTTTCAGATTTTGAAATCATCACGGTCGATATCGTTGCTAATCCAAGTGCTCCAGATGCATATCCTGATCCTATCTATGAAAGAATTATGAATCATGGTAGAGGAAATGTATTGATGGATGTTGCCGATGCAGCTAGACACGACGCAAAAGCCCAACGTTATCTCAAAGAAGAGATGACTACGTTTATAAATGACCTAAGGTATAGGAGAGATTAAAATGGCTCATAAATCAATTGATGAACTATTAAAATCGGGTATGCTCTCCGAGGAGGTTAGAACTTCTATCAGTGAAGCTTGGGAAACTAAGTTAACTGAAGCTAGGGAAGAAATTGCCAGTGAACTACGTGAAGAATTTGCAGGACGTTATGAAAATGACAAAACAAATATCGTAGAAGCAATGGATACAATGATTGGTGAAGTAATTGCGAAAGAACTCAATGAGTTCCAAGCAGATAAGCGCCAGCTAGCAGAAGATCGTGTTTCATATCGCAAACATATGAAGGAACATTCTATTGTTCTTGATGAGTTCGTGATGGAAACACTTCGCAAAGAAATTTCTGAACTGCGCGAAGACCGTGCTGCTCAAGATAAGAATATGATCCAATTAGAGGGTTTTGTTCTAGAGCAGCTAACTAAAGAGCTTAACGAATTTCACGATGACAAGCGCTCACTAGTTGAAGCAAAAGTCAAAATGATTAAAGAAGGCAAGAAAGCTATCGCCGAAACTAAGCGTAAGTTTGTAGAAACTGCCGCAAATAAAGTTGAAGCAGTCCTTGAATCAACAATCAAGACTGAATTAACTACTCTAAGAGAAGACATCCAAGTTGCTAAAGAAAACACATTTGGACGTAAAATCTTTGAAACGTTTGCTGCGGAATTCATGGGAAGTATGTTGAATGAGGGTACAGAAGTATCCAAAATGAACAAAACCATGAGCGAACTTCGTTCTAAGTTAGACGAAGCCAACAACGCCGTTGCTAAAAAGGACGTAATGTTAAAAGAATCAGCACGCAAATCTCGCATCGCTGAGGACACAGCATCACGTAAAAGCATCATGAATGAAATGATGTCTCCTCTAAGCAAACAACAAAAGGAAATTATGAATGCTTTACTTGAGAGTACCACTACTGGTAATCTTCAAGCAACATTTAATAAGTATCTACCGTCAGTTTTGAAGGAAGATATCAAAAAACCACAAACCAAGAAGGTAATCAGTGAATCTACGAGAGTAGTCACTGGGGATAAAGCAGTGTCAACAGAAGTTGATAACTCCGCTGACATTGTAAACCTTCGAAAACTAGCCGGTATTTAATTTAAGGAGACCGAAAATGGCAAATCTATTTGAAAATTGGTCAGCAACCAAAGAAGCATTAACAGATGGTCTATCTGGAACAAAGAAAAAAGTAATGGAACAAGTTCTTCAGAATACGAAGACATACATGACAGAATCCGCCTCAGCAGGCGCAACTTCTGCAGGTAACATTGCCTCACTTAACAAAGTGATTCTTCCAGTTATTCGTCGTGTTATGCCTACTGTTATTGCTAACGAAATCATTGGTGTACAACCAATGAGTGGTCCTGTTGGACAGATTCACACACTACGTGTACGTTATGCTGAAACTTTTGACTCAGCAACAGCAGGCGATGAGGCTCTAAGCCCGTTCGCTATCGCTACTGGATATTCCGGTAACGCTGGTACTAACCGCGCAGACTCAACTGCTGCCCTAGAAGGTAACGCTGGACGTAAGCTCAGTATTCAAGTTCTAAAGCAGACTGTTGAAGCTAAAACTCGTAAGCTCAGCGCACGTTGGACTTTCGAATCAGCTCAAGACGCGCAAAGTATGCACGGTCTAGACGTTGAAGCAGAAATCATGCAAGCTCTTGCTCAAGAGATTACTGCTGAAATCGACCAAGAAGTCATCTCAAGCCTAAACGCACTAGCTGGCGGCACAGATGTATACAACCAAGCAAACGTAAGTGGCACAGCTACTTTTGTTGGTGATGAGCACGCAGCACTTGCAGTTCTAATCAACAAGAATGCTAACACTATCGCAGCACGCACTCGTCGTGGCGCTGGTAACTGGGCTGTTGTTAGTCCAACAATGCTAACTGTTCTTCAGTCAGCAACTACTAGTGCTTTTGCTCGCACAACTGAAGGTCCTTTCGAGGCGCCTACAAACACTAAATTCGTTGGTACACTAAACGGTACTATGCGCATTTATGTTAACCAGTATGCAGCAAATGATGATGTTCTAGTTGGCTATAAAGGCACAACTGAAACAGACGCAGCAGCATTCTATTGCCCATACATCCCTCTAATGTCTTCAGGAACAGTTCTTGATCCAAACACATTTGAGCCAGTTGTATCATTCATGACTCGTTATGGTTATGTTGAACTAAGCAATCAAGCTTCTTCGCTTGGTAATGCTGGTGATTATTTGTCTAAGATTACGACACAATCAGCTCAACTTAGCTTCACATAATAGATATCTGATATCTAAATTTAGCAGGGCCTTCGGGCCCTGCTTTTTTGTGTGGATTCAATAAATATGTATATAGAATTTAGCAAAGTGAGAAATAAAAATGCCAATCGTACTCCGCAGTAATAAAGGTAGTCCTCTGACACACCCAGAGATGGACACCAATATAAATGAATTAGATACCAGACTGAATATAGTCGAAAACTGGAATCTCACGGATCTTAACAACGTTGATACAACTGGCAAAGTCGATGGTAGTATATTGAAATATGATGGTACTGACTGGCTAGTCAGTGGTGTTAATATCGTTGAGGATTTAAATCCTCAATTAGGCGGTGACCTCGACGCAAATTTATTTAATATTGATATGGGCACGAATATCATCACTGACCCAAAGGTTGGAGAATGGGATATTGCTTACAGCTGGGGCGACCATAATTTAGTTGGTTATATTATCGGAGATGCTGGATTATCGTATGATGCGAACAGTAGTACATTAACTAGTGTTAATGTCACCGTGACTGGAACTATTACAGCAGATATAATACAGTCATCAGGAACAGGTACTCCTGTCATTGAAGCTGCTGTAAATTTAGAGTTGACTGCTGGAAATGCGGTACACATTACTAGTAGTGTATTAAGATTAGCAAGTTTCACAACTACTGAACGCAATGCTCTTGCCGCACAAAACGGCGATATGATTTACAATACAACTGATAACAAATTCCAAGGCTATGAAAATGGTGCTTGGGCCAACTTGATCTAAGGACTAAATCATGGCTGAAAAAGAATATATTGTAAGTCTCAAAAAAGGTGTAGACTGTGAGGCATTTTGTGATGAAATGACTACTACATTTGGATTAGGAACTATTCCTGCTCGTGTGGTTGATATTGCTGACACAAGACCTGGCAGTATGCGTAATACACATTATAGTTTAACGGATGATGAAGCAGAGAAATTAGCGACCGACCCAAGAGTACACAGTGTAGAAATTCCGCCTGATCAACGTGACGATATTGAGATCGGTCCTGCTGCCGTACAGAATGGCACCTGGGATAAAAATGCTTCAATATCAAGTTCGGACCTAAACTGGGGAATGGTCAGAGGGTCTAATGGTCCCGACCTATGGGGATCAGGCAATAATATTATTACGGCTGATTATCCATACACGCTTGCTGGCAAAGGAGTGGATGTTGTTATTCAGGATTCAGGACTAAGCGTAAGTCATCCCGAGTTTACTAATGCCGATGGTGTCAGTAGAGTTGTGGAACTAGATTGGTATAACGCCAGTGGTTTATCTGGTACAATGAACGCTAATCATTATAGGGACAATCATGGCCATGGATCTCATTGCGCTGGCACGGTAGCCGGCAGGACAATGGGCTGGGCCAAAGATGCTGCTATATACAGTGTAAAAGTTAGAGGATTAGAAGGTTCAGGAGACGGCGGTACCGGCATAAGCATCACTGACGTATTTGATGTTATTAAATTATGGCACAGAAATAAACCTATAGATCCTATAACTGGATTCAAGCGTCCTACGGTTGTTAATATGAGTTGGGGATACAGTGGTTCGAGAAGTAGCTTATTGTCTGGCATATATAGAGAAACTCCTTGGACATATGGCGACCCTGGCTTTAGTACATCAACTGAAGTTTGGACAAACGCAGGAATTATTCCTTTCCTTGGATCTTCGAGAAAAATAAACGTGCGTGTTGGTTCAGTTGATACTGACCTAGAAGAATTAATCGACGAAGGAGTACATGTATGTATTGCCGCTGGCAATAGTTATTATTATATTTCTGCTGAAGGCGATCAGGATTACAATAACTCGGCTAATTTTGGTTCTGGACAATCATTTTATCATAGAGGAGCCAGTCCTTATAGTGCTGATGCATTTAGTGTGGGCAATCAAGATACTACATACGAGAACGGTATAGAACACAAGGCAGAATCAAGCTGTAGTGGATCAGGCGTTGACATATATGCTCCTGGCACGTACATCACTAGTGTGGCAAGTACTGACAAAAATGGCGGTTGCGATTTAACAGATGGAACTGACGCTAATGTCTCGACTGCTGATAGTCCTCTCGACAGCGCATACAAGATAATGAAGATAAGTGGTACCAGTATGGCATCCCCTAATGTGGCTGGCATGATTGCTACGATATTAGAGGCTAATCCGGGCATGACACCCGCTCAAATGAAAACATTTATTCACAATAATGCTACATCTGGGATATTATATGATGGTCCAACTGATTCGTGGTCTGACCAAAAAAGTATCCAGGGTGGACATAATAGAATATTCAAAACACCCTTTGTGAATCCGGTAAAAGTTTCATATGGCGGCGGCGTAATCATTGATTAACATAATATAAGGTTATTACTAATATATAATAATGTTACTTCTTTAATAAATACTATAAATAAGGACACCAGTGTTAAATGGCTATTAATTTCAATCACCAAACCGACCAAATTAGTGTGTTGGAAAACATTACTATTAATGCGCCGGGAGCATTAAAACTTCCGTCTGGCACAACATTACAACGACCTACTGTTCCGTTGTCAGGTCAATTAAGATTCAACATAACCGATAACATATTTGAGGGTTACGACGGTACAGCCTGGGGTTCACTTGGCGGCGTTAAAGACGGTGACCAAGATACATACATCAGTGCTGAGTCAACACCAGGTGACGACAACGACGAATTAAGATTCTTCACTGCTGGCACAGAACGCATGATAATCGGCAATACTGGCGACTTTGGATTTGGTGATAATCTTACTGAGTTTACTATTGAAGGCGCAACTGGTGATACTGTAATTGCTGGTAAATTACGAGTTGATGGCGATGTTACAGTTAATGGCACTACAACCACGGTTAATAGTACAACGGTTACTATCGATGATCCAATATTTACACTTGGCGGAGACACAGCCCCAACTCTAGACGACAACAAAGATCGTGGTATTGAGTTCAATTACTTTGATACAACTGCTAAAGCTGGCTTCTTTGGTTATGATGATAGCGCACACGCATTTACATTCATTCCAGATGCGATAAACACAAACGAAGCGTTTAGTGGCACAGCTGGAGATGCTATATTTGGTAATATGGGTCTAGGCAGTGCTACTATTAATAGTATACGCCTTGGAGTAACCGCAGCTAATGAGATTGATACAACAGCAGGAAATTTAGTTCTAGATAGTACAGGCGGCACTGTTGAAATAGACGATGATGCTACAATCTCTGGCACACTCGGAGTAACTGGCAAAACTACATTAGCGAGCGCTATTGTGAGTGACTTAACTGATAACCGCATTGTTATTGCTGGCACAGATGGTGCGCTAGAAGATGACGCAAACTTTAAATTTAACGGAACCATTTTTCAAGTAGGCACAGCATTTGATGTAACTACAGCAACTGGTGCAGTTAATACGGGCGCATTAGACGCAGGCGAAACAATACTAACAAGTGCTACTATTAGTGACCTAACTGATAATAGAGTTGTACTTGCTGGCACAGACGGAGCAATTGAAGATAGTGCTAACTTAACATTCGATGGTACTTTATTAAATTTAACTGGTAATTTTGATGTTTCTGGAAATGTAACTATCAGTAGTACTGGTGCCATTGTATTGCCAGTTGGCACAGTTGCTCAGCGCCCAACACCAAATGCGCAAGGCATGATGCGTTACAACAGTGACGATACTACTTTTGAAGGTTATGATGGTACAGCCTGGGGATCACTTGGTGGAGTTAAAGACGTTGACCAAGATACATACATCAGTGCTGAGACAACACCAGGCGACGACAATGACGAATTAAATTTTTATACTGCTGGCACAGAACGCATGGTAATTGGAGACACTGGTCAAATTACAGCCGCGGCAACGTATACGCCAATTGCTGATCAAGATTTACTTACAAAAACATACGCAGAGAATAGCCTAGTAGTAACTGCTGGTACGCCAACAGACGGTACATGGACTGATGGAGCATACTTGGGATTTACTGATACGGATAAAGTAGTAGACATACTAGATGAATTAAACGAATCATTAGAAAATGTACGTAACAACACATTTGTACGTAGTGTATCATTTATTGGCGCACCACTTAGTGGCGGACAAGGAACTACAGTAACACTTAACTTAACAGTAGATGGAAATTCAAATCGTTATGATATTGATTGGGGTGATGGCAGTAATACAAACGGTACAGCAGATAGCACACCAACTCACACATATACATCAATCGCAAATAGTCCTTTTACGGTAATAGTAAGAGCATATCATAATGGCGCAACTGTCGGAAGTGCTGGCAGTGAAGCATTATCTACACAAACAAACTATATTATTATCTACACAGCAGATCCAGTACCATCTTACGACTTGTATCGTGACTTGGCAACAGGCACTGCGCTAACTGGAAACAATCTGTATGTTATTGAGGGCGATTCATTATACCTAGAAAATAACACTACAAACACGCTTATGGCGGATGTTACTTACAGTGTTGATTGGGCAGACGGATCCGTTGATGATGCCGTTGCGAATGATGCGGTAGCAGGCGGCGTAACTGGAGCAAGATTACAACACACATGGGCACCAGGCACTAATACTGGAAATGGATTAGACACGACATCATTGACACTAGATTCACATACGACTGCTGACCCAGCAGTTATCCCAACAGCGTTGACAAAACAGATTAAGGTATATGATCCTAACATTGCTACTCCAGACGGATTAAACACTAAAACTATTGCGTTTGCTAACGATGAAGGAGCCAATCCAAGACTAGCAAGTGGAGCCACAGATTTGACAGCTGGTACAACTTTAGTAGCTGGTGACGATGTTGACCTAAACAACAATATATCTTCCCCATTTTTCCAACTAGAAACTTCAGATATGAGCACATATGCGTATGACGCAAATAATGGAACACTTGAAGCCAAAATAAACGGATTGGGAGCAGGATCAAGAACACTGACTGGTGGCAATGATGCTGGTACATATGGTAATCTTGTAATCACAGACGAAGAAGATTATAATTTATTAAACGCGGACGGCAGTGCTACTAGCTTTAATAATAGTATATACCATCCTGGACTATATTCAGGATTTAAAGCAAAACTAAGTATTGATCCTGGAGACATTGCAATAGGTATTAACAGTTTTCAACTTAGTCATAGTACAACAGGTGACACTAACTTAGTTGAGTTTGTTAAAGACGATATCTTTGGCGGGCCTATAGCTACAGCAGGTACAGTATCAGAAAACAACGCAGGAACATACAGATATATCTCGGGCATACCTTACTATAATAGTGGTAACCCATCGCTTACACTAAGTGGTGTAACAGTAGATCGCTTTATTGGACAAGCATACAGAAATATGACACAAGTTCTCGGTATTACTCACGGTCCTAATTTAGAAGGTACAACACAAGCTTCGGTTAGTAATCAAAGTTATACATACGCTCAAATTGATGGAGCCACATCGTTCTTAACAGGCGGCATTCCAAATGCCAATACTGGTAACGGAACTCCTTATACACTTGGTGACTTAACTGTAAACATTACTAGCAGCAGTGTTAGAACTGTTGAAAATATTAGACACAGAATGCACAATATCTATAACTCAAGTTCATATGTAACACCATCAGAAATTATACAAGTACACAGGTCTGCCCAAAGTGGAATTAGTGAAATAGCTATTGCTGTAAGTGATGCTCTAGGGGCAACTTATAATGATGACGCAGTACGTGTATTCGACTTTAGTGCTGATACAACAAACAATCCTACAATTCCTGGAGCAACGAATTTCTACACAAACAGTGTATATACTGAAGCGGCTGATCCTGGTGTAGTAGGCACAAAAGAAGCAACAATAAGACTAGGCGTGTTAGAGCATAATGTTACCAACTACAGTACTGGTTATCTTCCAGTAGGTCCAAACAGAAGTGCTGATACTGGAACACAGTATCTTACATTCGCATTTCGCAGAACAGTTGTTGCTAACTTTACTATTAACATCACAAGCGCCTCGGGAGTTGCTGGTGTATGGATAGCAGCACCCGGCACCACGATTGATGATTCGAGTACAATAAATGGCTGGCTAGATTGCGGCATTCAGTATAACGGCGCGGGTGTTCCTGGCGCTAATACCGGTAACGGCGGCAACGGCAGTAATGGGTGTGCGGTAACAGGCGCAGATATTATTTCAGCAAGCACTCCATTAACAGGAGGATACAGTATGACACTCGGAACAGAGAATATGACAAACGCGACTAACAATGTGGCACTAATAAGAATAGCACTTGATACGAATCAGACAATAACGGGCTTGAGTATAACATAATGGCAATTAATGACACACAAAAGATTGACTTTCTCTTTAAGAAGTTAGGTTACGGCGTAACGAAGACTGATGTTGGGAGTGTAAAGAATGCTACAAATGAAAGCATCGCTAGTCCATTATTAAATCGAGGCGACACTATATGGACAGATGCGGGCCAAATTCCTACTCTCAGACCAGGAGCATCAACCGCGTATGTTGAGCTTTATGATGACATTGGTAACTCGACCATCGAATGTTCTCCAGATTTAACAGCTACTCCTAATAGAACGTGGAAAACAGATTTAACAGACTGGATTCCTGCCGAGTTCGGATCAACATATCTTGTAAAAGTTTATATTGATAACGCCTCCGCAGCAGCTCCGCAAACTACTGGCACACAGTTATTTCCAGCAGGTAGTGGTAATAATGATGAATGGTTCTTTGATTGTCAGAGTGGCGTATTAAACTTTATTGGTGACAATCTTCCAGCTGGTATCAACGGGAAAATAGTTTATATCGTTGGCGCACGGTATGTTGGCTTAATTGGTAGTAACTTTGAAGAACTAAATCTTGGCAACTTTTTAATCCAAGGAAATACAATATCTACGACAAATATAAATGGCGATATTATACTTGATCCAAACGGCACTGGTAATTTAACAGTAATAACTGACAATATGATAATTGATGGATCTGGTGCTCTAGTTATTCCAGTTGGCACTACTGCCCAACGCCCAACACCAAATGCGCAAGGCATGATCCGCTATAACACAACAGATGCTACATTCGAAGGTTTTGATGGAGCCAATTGGGGATCACTTGGTGGAGTTAAAGACGTTGATGGTGATACATATATTGTTGCTGAAGCAGGCGCTGGCACAGATAATGACCAACTAGACTTTTATACTGCTGGCACCCAACGTTTTCAAATTGGAGCAACTGGTGATTTTAAGTTTGGTGACACCCTCACTGAAGTAACTATTGCTGGAGCAACTGGTGATACTGTAATTGCTGGTAAATTACGAGTTGATGGCGATGTTACAGTTAATGGTACTACAACTACCGTTAATAGTACAACGGTTACTATTGATGATCCAATATTTACACTAGGCGGTGATACTGCTCCGACCACTGATGACAACAAAGACCGCGGCATTGAGTTCAATTACTTTGACACGACTGCCAAGGTTGGCTTCTTCGGATTCGACGACAGCACGGGTAAGTTTACATTCATTCCAGATTCGACAAACACAAACGAAGTGTTTAGTGGCACAACTGGCGAAATAGATGCGAAACTTGACTGGAGCAACTTGGTCAATATTCCAGCCGGTGGCGGCAGCGATACAACTTATAGTATTAGTGCCGAAACAGGAACAGGTGGTGCCAATCTGAGATTATCTGGCAGTGACGCGGTAGTAGACGATGTTCTTATTGCTGCTGGAGATAACGTAACTGTTGTTAGGACTGATGCTAATACTATCACTATTTCTGGTGATGCTGCGCCAACAAACGCATTTGATGAGTTTACTGTAACTGACACCGACGTTGGATTTACATGGACTGAAACAGGAACAGCGACCGCAGATAATACAACAGGCGAATTGAAATTTGTCAGTGGATATGGTATTAACATTAATGTAGATGCCGCTAGTGACGCGATTCGTATAGAAAATGCATTTAATAATGTAAGTACATCCTTCACTGGCGATGATACGACAACCGTATTTGACACCGGCAACACAACAGCAGCTTTTGCTGTCATGTTCCTGAATGGTGTTCTTCAAAAAGAAATATTGGATTATACATTTAGCGCAGGAATACTTACATTCTCGGTGGCACCAGAAATTGGTGACGAAATTGAGATATTTGAAGGTCTTTCTTTTGGTGGCGAAAGTAAAGACTTTGGTCAGTTTACGGTATCAGACACGGACGCTGGATTCACTTGGGCACAAACGGGAACAGTAGCGGCAAGTAGTATTAGAGATGTTCTCACTCTTGTTAGTGGCGAAGGAATCGACATTGACGTAGACGCTACATCCGGCGCAATCAAAATTGCCAATACCGCAGTGCTATCGCTCGCTGATAATATTAATGTTGATTCCGTGACTATTGATACAAGCTACATAATGGATAGTGGCTCTGCGGTCATCGCTACTACTAATGAGACCGCGCTTGTATTATATGATACGGCGATATATGGTGCCGCCAAGATTCTTATACAAGCATATGATACGGTGAGTGGTGAAAGACAAATGAGTGAACTATTAATCACACATGACGGCACGACTGCCAGCGCAACTGAATACGGTATTGTTTATACCGGCATTGCGGCACTAGCTTCCTTTAACGTTGATGTAAACACTGGCAATGTCAGAGTATTAATCACGGGAACTAGCTCAAACAGCACAGAATACAAGATTGCGGAAACAGTTATGTTATCATAAAGATAATGTATCATATTATATAAATATACATAACAGCTTAATCAGGGGAGAGTGAACCGATGGCAAACGATAAGAAATTTGTAGTAAAAAATGGACTACATTCGACTGGTGACATTACAGTTACCGGCACAGTAGACGGACGTGACGTAGCGACAGATGGCACAAAACTAGACAACATTGAAGCAGGCGCGGCAGCAGACCAAACAGGCGCTGAAATCAAAGCTGCCTACGAGGCAGAAACAAGCGCATTCACCGACGCTCAGTTTACTAAACTAGGCGGTATCGAAGCAAGTGCGACAGCAGACCAAACAGGCGCTGAAATCAAAGCAGCCTACGAAGCAGAGACAAGCGCATTTACTGATGCTCAGTTTACTAAGTTGGACGGAATTGAAGCAAGTGCGACAGCAGACCAAACAGGCGCTGAAATCAAGGCAGCTTACGAGGCAGAAACAAGCGCATTTACAGATGCTCAGTTTACTAAGTTGGACGGAATTGAAACCGCTGCGACAGCAGACCAAACAGGCGCTGAAATCAAGGCTGCCTATGAAGCAGAGACAAGCGCATTTACTGATGCTCAGTTTACTAAGTTGGACGGAATTGAAGCAGGCGCAGATGTAACAGATACCACTAATGTAGTCGCTGCGCTAACTGGCGGTACAAATGTAACTATTGCCGCTAACGGCACTATTTCGTCAACCGATACTAATACCACATACTCTGTCGGCGATGGCGGATTAACACAAGTAAACTTCACTACTGCTGATAATACAAAGCTAGATGGTATCGAAGCACTTGCTACCGCAGACCAAACTGGCGCTGAAATCAAAGCTGCCTACGAGGCAGAAACAAGCGCATTTACTGATGCTCAGTTTACTAAACTAGGCGGAATTGAAGCAAGTGCTGATGTAACAGATACCACTAATGTAGTCGCTGCGCTAACTGGCGGTACAAATGTAACTATTGCCGCTAACGGCACTATCTCATCAACTGATACAAACACTGACACACTACAATCCATCACCGCAAATGCGACGGACGCGACTCAATACATCACATTTGTTCCTAACACAACTGGTGCTCAAGCAGGACGAGTAGATGCTGGTTTGACTTATAATCCAAGCACTAATAACTTAATAATTGGCAATGACCTTACTGTTGGCGGCAACTTACTCATTAATGGTGAAACCACCACTGTTAATAGTACAACAGTTACGATTGACGATCCAACATTTACACTAGGTGGCGATACTGCTCCGTCTACTGACGACAACAAAGACCGCGGCATTGAGTTCAACTACTTTGACACGACTGCTAAAGTTGGCTTCTTCGGACTTGACGACAGTACTGGCAAGTTTACATTTATTCCAGACGCAACAAATACGGGCGAAGTATTCACTGGCACAACTGGCGAAATAGATGCGAAGGTTGACTGGACTAACGTTATCAATGCTCCGGTCAGTGCTGATGGAACTAATCTTAGCAATACAGCAAATGGCACTTCTCTCACAGTAGAAAGTTCAACAGGCACAAACACCGCATTGCCAGCCGCCACCACGAGTGCCTGGGGTGTTATGACAGACGAGATGTTCGATGAACTCGCCGCAAATACTCTAAAAGAAACAAATGTAAGCACTAATCTTGGCTACACAACAGCAGCATCGAACGGTACAGTTACATCATCCGATGGAACAAACGCCACGTTGCCAGCAGCAACTATATCACTAGCTGGTCTATTAACGGGCACTGACAAGACTAAACTAGATGGCATTGAAGCAGCCGCCACAGCAGACCAAACAGGCGCTGAAATCAAGGCTGCCTATGAAGCAGAGACAAGCGCATTCACCGACGCTCAGTTTACTAAACTAGGCGGTATCGAAGCAGCCGCCACAGCAGACCAGACAGGCGCTGAAATCAAGGCAGCTTACGAGGCAGAAACAAGTGCCTTTACAGATGCTCAGTTTACTAAGTTGGACGGAATTGAAGCAAGTGCGACAGCAGACCAGACAGGCGCTGAAATCAAGGCTGCCTATGAAGCAGAAACAAGCGCATTCACCGACGCTCAGTTTACTAAACTAGGCGGTATCGAAGCAAGTGCTGATGTCACTGATACTACTAATGTAGTCGCTGCGCTAACTGGCGGTACAAATGTAACTATTGCTGCCAATGGCACTATTTCGTCAGTAGATACTAATACCACATACTCTGTCGGCGATGGCGGATTAACACAAGTAAACTTCACTACTGCTGATAATACAAAGCTAGATGGTATCGAAGCAAGTGCGACAGCAGACCAGACAGGCGCAGAAATCAAGGCTGCTTATGAGGCAGAAACAAGCGCATTTACTGATGCTCAGTTTACTAAACTAGGCGGAATTGAAACCGCTGCGACAGCAGACCAGACAGGCGCTGAAATCAAAGCTGCCTACGAGGCAGAAACAAGCGCATTTACTGATGCTCAGTTTACTAAACTAGGCGGAATTGAAACCGCTGCGACGGCAGACCAGACAGGCGCAGAAATCAAGGCTGCTTATGAGGCAGAAACAAGCGCATTTACAGATGCTCAGTTTACTAAACTAGGCGGAATTGAAGCAAGTGCTGATGTCACAGATACCACTAATGTGGTTGCCGCGCTAACTGGTGGTACAAATGTAACTATTGCCGCTAACGGCACTATTTCGTCAGTAGATACTAACACTACGTATGTATCTGGTGACTTCGACCATGATGATTTAACTGGCTTTGTGGCGGCTGAACATGTTAACTGGGCTGCTTCGAGCGCAGGCACTATTCACTTGACAAACCTTCCAGCAACCGCGTTGACTTCGGTCCAGACTGCTAGTAGCCAGGTAGCTATGCTTGCCTTAGACACACAGGAGGGCGATGTTGTAGTTCGTTCAGATGAACTTAAAACGTATATGCATAACGGCGGCACAGCGAATAATATGAATGATTTCACATTATTGGCCACTCCCACAGACGCGGTTACTTCTGTTGACGGAGCTACGGGTGTTGTTACCCTTAACCACGACACATTATCTGGCTTCGTAGCTAATGAACATATCGATTGGACTCTGAATAACGCATCTGATATCAACGCAGGCAACTATACAAACACAACATATTCTGTAGGTGACGGCGGATTAACACAAATAAACTTCACTACTGCTGATAATTCAAAGCTAGATGGTATCGAAGCAGGCGCAGATGTAACAGATACTACTAATGTAGTCGCTGCGCTAACTGGCGGTACAAATGTAACTATTGCCGCTAACGGCACTATTTCGTCAGTAGACACAAACACAACATATTCTGTAGGTGACGGCGGATTAACACAAGTAAACTTCACTACTGCTGATAATACAAAGCTAGATGGTATCGAAGCACTTGCTGATGTAACAGATACTACTAATGTAGTCGCTGCGCTAACTGCCGGTACAAATGTAACTATTGCCGCTAACGGCACTATTTCGTCAGTAGATACAAACACAGTTTATACACACCCAACTCATCCGGGCGATGATGCTGCTATTGATACAGGTCCATTATCTGGTGCTACTGTTATCAGTGATTTAGATTTAAATATTACAACAGACACACTAGGACATGTTACTGATGCGAATGCCACAGTAGCTACTAGAACATTAACTCTTGCTAACCTCGGTTACACTGGTGCGACTGACGCTAACAACTACTCCTTGCCGTTAGCAACCAGCACCGTGCGTGGTGGTATTGAGCTATTCAGCACTACAGACCAGGCAACTGCTCCTAATGCCGTTACAGCAACAGCAAGCAGAACTTATGGGCTTCAACTAAACGCGGCTAATCAAGCCATGGTTAACGTTCCTTGGACAGACACTAACACTACATACTCCGATGGTACTGGCATTACTCAAGTTGGTACTGTATTCAGTGTCGTGGGTGGTACTGGCATAACTGCTGACGCCGGGGGTGTGTCTTTGACAGCGAACGGTGTGACTGCTTCTCAGCTAAATGTCGTTGGAAATGGTACAACCGCACAATTTCTCCGTGCAGATGGTGATGGTTCCTTTACTTGGGCTACTCCGACAGATACTAACACTACATACTCCGATGGTACTGGCATTACTCAAGTTGGTACTGTATTCAGTGTCGTGGGTGGTACTGGCATAACTGCTGACGCCGGCGGCGTGTCTTTGTCACCAGACAGTCGTTTTGGTAATGTCGATGTGACTCAAGGAAATAGCAACGACTATACTTTCTATGATGCTGATATTGGTATTCGCTGGTATACAGCTACTCTTGAAGAAATGAGACTAACAGACGCAGGAGATTTACACGTTGATGGCGATGTAACAGCATATTCTGCTACTGTATCGGATATTCGCATGAAGTCAGATATTGTTAAGATTGATAATGCGTTAGATAAAATATCACAACTAAACGGTTATACATTTACATATACTCACGACGGTCGTAAATCTGCTGGTGTTATCGCTCAGGAAGTAGAGATGGTTCTTCCAAGTGCTATTAAAGAGTCTACCTTGCCGTTGATTAATGGTGATGACGATGATACAAAATACAAAACAGTAAACTATGACCAACTTCACGGTGTGATGATTGAGGCAATCAAGGAACTAAAAGCAGAAATCGACGAATTAAAACGAAGATTAGATAATTAATATCTTGACAACGCTAAATAAATATAGTATAATATAACTAATAACTAGGACAAAGAATGGCACTACCAGCAACAGGCAGTTTACTCAGTATAAACCAAATACAAATCCATTATGGGTACACCAGTGGCACGCAACGCACACTGGCAAACTTAGGATTCGCAGAATTGAGTATTACTATTGGACAGCCTGTTAGCATCAGTGCCAGCTTTGGCGGACAACCATAAACTCATAGGAGAAAATAATGACGAAGTTTGAATATGTTCAATTTACATTGGGCAGATTGCCTACACCTGCCGGCAAGTATACACAAATCCAAGAAGACATTTACAATGAAAAACGCAAGACATTTTGGAATCGTGATCGTAAACTGATCGCTATGCTAAAATCAGTAAAGCACGATATTGAAATGAAGCATTCAAGTGACCAATTGTCATTTGCTAATGAAGAAGTAGAACTTGAATATTGGGCAAAGCGCTTAGCGAAACAAAGTGCAATTGAATTACTTACTATTGGTAAATTAGATCCAGAAACCCTAATGCGGGTTAGTTGCTTGGATGATAAGCACTTTGTCGCTTGTGTACGTGACACTACTATTCTGGCAACCGAACTAAACCTAGTAGTACAAGACGCGGAAAAGAGCGTAAACTCAGCAGATATAGTGCCCATTGACATGATGAAATGAAGGTAGGGGTATGCGTTCCTACCCGTGATTCCGTCAGTAATAGATTTGCTTATTGTTTAAGCCAACTGACAGCACGATTGGCGTCTACCAATACAGAATATGAATTATTTTTTGAAGAAGGCAGTATCCTGCCTCAACAAAGAATTACTCTTGTTCAGATTGCGTTGGATAGACAATGTTCTCATATTTTATTTTTAGACAGTGATATGGTATTTCCTGCTAATATAGTTCATGAATTACTAAAGCACGACCAGGATATGGTAGCCTGTAACTACAGTACAAGAACACAGCCATATCGTAGTGTTGCTTTCTTAGAAACAGATACGTATGAGAACACACTTGAAAAAACCGAAGGCTTACATACGGTAGCTGCTGTTGGCCTTGGTATCTCACTAATAAAAGCTGATATTTTTGAAAATATTGATACTCCCTACTTCAAATTCGAATGGAGCGACGAGTATAATAGTTACGTCGGAGAAGATATTTACTTTTGTCAACAGCTTACATCTGCTGGATATAATATATATGTTGACGCAAGTTTAAGCAATCGCTGTGCTCATATTGGAGCGATAGCATGTAAAATGGATATGATATAATGTTTGAATTAACTAAAAGAAAACTAGGAGCCAACACGTTTCCTATTGTGCGGACATCTGATATGTCAGACTTGTCGGTAGTAGACCAATATGCTGACAAATCAACTCATGTATGGTTGGTAGATGATAAGAATAATTTATCAGATACATTTAACTGGAACTGGCGCCCACCAAGAGAACAATTTCATAATATTCATAGTTTTCCACGATGTAGTAAGAAAAATAATCGTCCTAAAAGTTGGACTAGTGTGTTACTAGTACCAACGGACGTGAGTCGTCGTGGCGACATCGTCCGGCAGAATATTATATCCAGTTACGGCAGAAGTTCATCATATCCTATATATTTTTATTCTTTTGGTAAAACATATCCTGATATGAAATTTCGCCGCTATCAGGAACAATATTCTAGTGTAAATCTGATTAAAAATAAAAACAACTTGGATGAGGTATTATACGAAATAAATGAATCAGAATCTCATTACTTCTTGATCGATATATCGATGAATTTGACAGAAGATATATTAACTCATGTAGATACTATTTTAAATAATAACGAGATGATGATTTTTCCATCTACTCGGCGGTCGACTGATCATGAAATTTATAATTTCTCAGCAATGTTGGTCCCCAGCAATATCAGATCGCTCAATAAATTATTAGATTGTGATGTAGTTCATTACAGTGGAGAATCTATTGGAGAGATTAATGATATAATCACACCGGAAAAGTCATGGACTTCTGCTTATCAGTTGACATACGTATTACATCAAAATATTTTTACTAAAAACAATAAATTAAAAAATAAAATTATATCTGATCTAATCAGCAAAAATCAGACTGAAAATTCTAGATTGTATGAATATGTATATGATGGAAGTGTGACTGCTACCATGGATTTACAAGACGATAATGATATTACATTATCTAACTGCTTAGATTTTGATTATATGAGAGAAAAATTTGTTAAAAGACAGCCTGCCAGAGTTGTTCTAACTGAAAATCAGAAATCAATAAGAGATAAGATGATACAAAAAACTTATGGAATATCTGATATTTCTGACAAAACGATTATTAAACATTACAATAAGTCGTCGACCTAGAAACTATCTAGCCAGTTTGGCAAATCAAGTTGGTTCCGCTTACTTTCCCAGATTGTTTTAATCTTGTCGGTCATATCTGGCTTACGCAGTACTATTTTTGCTCCTCTGTGTAAAGGATTGGGCCATGCGCCCATCTTAGTCCATGCGTATCCGGCTGTTTCGTTGTTGGTCACTGGAATAAATTCTTCAAAGACGGTAACACAAAACGTATGATATGTGAAATTATTATCCTCACTTAGAAACGTATGAATTGGATAAATCTTTTCAATATCTGGCAGTGGACCTATTTCTTCTCTACATTCACGCAATAATGTTTCGATTGGTCGTTCACGTTTTTCTGCCTTGCCTCCCCAAAAACTCCATGTAAGCGGATGGCTTACGGTTTCGCTTCGTTGTTGTAGCATTATTCGTCCAGTGTCGAGTGCCAAGAAACAGCAGCCGCTTGCGATTAACATTATAGGTATACTCTCCAATAGCCAGCGTTATATGTGCCCTCATAAGCATTTATCCATTGTTCGCCTGTCCATTTTAGTTTGTCTAGCGTAGTCAGATTGGTTGTATAGTGAACACTTTCCGAATTTACACTGGCATCAAACGTTGTGGACCATGTGGCACCATTATATTCAACAATGTCATTGGTGACTGCTGGATATCCTGCTTGACCAACTGGAATATCTCCTAATAATAGATATCTAGAACCTGTGACCGCTGCGCCTGTTATTACAGCCCAGTCAGTGCCATTCTGCGGATCAACGATTGTGGTAATAGGATTTTGAGTATTTCCTGGCAAGGTATCAGTATCAATCGTGACATTCAATAAGGCACCGTTGGTTAGATGAGTATCTAATGTTCCAATAATATCTGTTGAGATATCTCCTGGATCAGTAGTTTTGCGCAGTCTTATTTGGCTAAGATTTGGTCTAAATTCGCCATAATTGGCTAATACATGGCTCCATGTTAATGGATTGCCTGTATCGTCAGTTGATCCACCGGCACTATTTAAAATCTCAGCCGTGGTGTTATCAGCATTATCGGTGACAATTCTCATTTTATAATTGCCAAGAGTAATAATCTGGTATGTCGCATAATTTACATTAGATAAATCATCCACACTGAAATCGTCGGCGGTGCCTGTATCCACGGCATGAATATTATTAATAATAGTTTGAATAAGTGTGTTCTTCTGGACTTTAGCAGGAGGATTAACCAGTATTGGCATTTGAAATTGTAAACTGGCAATATCGATTATATCATCTACACCTTGTGGAATAGCTCTGTTGGTCCATAGAACTTGCATTAACTCAACATAACTAAGTGTACTCCAGTCAAGACTGTTGTTGTTAGTATGAATATTGACACTTGGGTTAAACAACACCAAAATCTGTTCTAATATTTGTAACTTTTGTTCAGTATTACTTGTCCAGATATCACAATTCATTTGTAAACGATACGGAACAGGCTGATGTCTTGTTACTGTGTAACTATCGCCAACTTCGTTTTCGTACTCTTTTGTTTCATCATTGAATTTCTTTTCGTATACCGTAGTTTTATCTTCGTGCTGCGGGAATGTTCTCCATTCTGAATCTTGTGCTAGATTGGTAATATAGCAACTAATCATAGGAACAGTCAGGACTTTATTCTCGCTGTTTTGCTTGAGAATATGATTAGCCATTCTTGATGTGTCGCCGTAGCGAACAGGAACAGTTTGGTATATTGGATTGCCGTCATTATCAGTACTGATTAGAAATTGAAAGCCAGAAAACAATCGCATAAATTGTTGAATATAGCGCCTAAATTGCTTGTCGTAAAAGTACGGTACGGTGGTGATATTATTCGCCATTTGTTATCTTTATCCTGTGTTATCTGCTTTAGGAAGTATTACATCACTAATCGCTTGTTTTTCGTCAAATTCTTGATTATTTACGACAGTAGTATTTTCTTCATTGAAGACGTATGTACTAGCATTGTATGTTCTGTCGCTCCATGTTTTGTCAGCAACATTATCATACAGTCTATGCCAGCGTGATCCACGTCGGGCAAACAATCTATTTGGTTCAAAATCAGTACGGATGAAATGATCACCCTCATTTGGTTCAGATGGAAATTCACTGCCGCTCGGAATAGCTTCACCGTAATCCCATGTGCCTGTATCGTTTTTCGTGCCGCCGGAGGTTGCGTGATTATAATCATACAAATGATCGGTTAGCATGGTGCCGTCTGGATCCTCTTGTGCCGCACTAGCAACGATAGCGTCACTGATGTTGAACTCGCTCTTATATGTACTTAGATCATTTTTAAGTGATTCGGTATTGTTAGCATTACCCAGGATATCATAGTATTCTTGGCTATCACTAATCGGTTGTAGTTTTACACGCCAGATGTGTGAGTACCAGGTTTGACTAAATCCTTCAGCACCACGGCTAGCATCGGCGACTACATAATATTTCTTGATTGGAGTTGCTCCGGCATCAAGCATTAAATCGTCACGTAAATGTGGTAACTCTAGAACATCGCCTGCTAGGAGCTTTCTTCCTATGATTTCTACCATCTCATTGATATGAAAAGTCATATAAAACTGGTCGTTAGACATAAACATACCAAACTGTGATAGGTCAAAGTCATTATCTTGTACATTGTATATACCACGCATATCATAGATATCTGGATCATACTTGCGGTCTCTATTTTCTAAGAACAGCAAATCTTGAATATTTGTTTCGTTGATAATGCCATCTGTGTTGGTAAACTCGCCCGTTAATGGATCAACTTCTCTTCCGTCGTAGTATGTTGGTTGAGTAGGATCGTTTTGGTCAGATTGTGCTGCTGGACCGACATATTTGTGAATATTTACGCCCGTGCCTCCAATACTAAACTGCTCACGAATCGTTCGATCCATAAAGTTAAAGTCGTTAGTTTTTGTGGGCTTCCAGAGTGTCAAGCGTGGCATTTATTATTCCTCGTACATATTAATATTTATCGTTAAATAAAAATTAAAAAAAAGTAATTTTTTACTTGACAATAAGGCACCTTACTGCTATGCTAAGTGAGTAAGTAACAACAAACAGTCTTAAACATAGGTAAAGAGAATCAAATGAGAGCCCAATTATACGAAGATGGCGTAAAACGAATCAACGCTAAAATCCATGTCCCAATGTCCCACGTTGATGTGTCTAACTATATAGTTAGCGCAGTCATGAACGAGGTTATTACTGTGGACTCAATGCAAAAGCTTAACAAGCGTCAACTGCTACAGGTAGCTAAAGGAGAGATTTACACATACGGTGTTGAGGCTCCTCTAGAAAAAGTGCCTTCGGCAGATGACCACACGAGTATTATTGTAAGAAACCATGTTAAGCAAATGTTTCCAGAACTTATGTAATAAAGCTTGACAACCAAGATACCTTGGTGTATAATACATGTATAGCAACAGAGAAAGAGAATCAGATGGCAGTTAAGAAATCAGTAGCGGCTAAGCCGAAGAAGAAAACAGTTCGGGCGACTCGCCGCACAACTGGAATGTCGGCAATGCCCATCAAGAAAGGCTGGGACACTGTCAAATATTATGTTCACTATATGGTAGAAAGCCGTGAGTGGGGAACCGTACTAGCAGGTCACATTAGTAAGAATTATGGCAAAGAGACTCTGACTGCTGTCAGCAAATTGCCAAGCTGGAAACTAACTACGTATAGTCACTGGGCAACTACTGCTTGGTTGCTTGACAACGAGCACGATAGCATTATTCCAGATGGCTATGTCGCTGGATTATCCAAATACATTGAGACTTTGATTGTCGAAAGTAAGACTGTCGTAGCGGCAAAATCAACTGACAAGAAGAAAAACGTTTATGTTCCCAATATCCAAGAACGGTTAATGGAAGCAGCAGAAGAAAAAACTGGAGAACTTGATGAATGGATTGACGATTTTATTCGTAATCCAAAAGCAAATTCACTCAAGGACAAAATGCCTCTTGACTGTTTTCGCAAAAACGAAATCAATCTAGGACATGTTCGCTGGATCGTTAAGTGGTACCAGGGACAGGTGAATGAACTAGAAGAATTGTTCAATCTTCCTAAGAAAAACTTGACTGACATGGAAGAGCAGTTGGTCGAAGGCTACAATCATCTTACCAAAGCACAGCAGAAGGAACTGTATGAATTCCACAAGCGGATTATTCAAGCAACAGAGATTCTTCGTGCTGAAAAGAACCAGGCTCGTCCTGCTCGTAAGGTAAAACAAAAGTCGGCAGCAGATATCGTTAAGAAAATGAAGTTTAAGCCAAGTGATCCAGAACATGGTATCGCTAGTGTTAATCCAGCAGATGTGGTTGGTGCGACGACTGTTGTAGTATTCAACTGTAAAAATCGCAAGCTGGGTGTATATCATGCTGAGGATCATCAAACGATCCAGGTTAAAGGCACCACTCTACAATTCTTTGACGAGAAGCGCAGTTTACAGAAAACAATCCGTAAGCCAGACGAGGTATTACCAAACTGGAAGAAGGTCACTAAGCACAAACTACCTACCCTGTTTGGCTTCCTGACAACCACGGAGACCAAGATGAATGGCAGAATGAATGAAGACATTATCATCCTAAAAGTCTTTAAGTAATATTATCATGGCTCGTATTAGTCCAGACAATGATTTCCTCGGTCAAGTTGAGGAAATCATTGACGACAGCTTAACCGAATATCAGGAGTTCTTGAAGCAGCACAATGATGTTGATGATATCGATGAACTTGAGGAGATTCTGAATAGCAACAACTATGACGATTTGCCCATCGACTTTATCACGGACCATAACCCACGGAAAGACCCAAATGAGTGGGTCAGCGCCGCAGCAGATTGGGACGCTAAAGAAGGCAAGAGTGTACGAGTATTCTTACATGCCAAGAATCTAGAAACAGTATATGGCCCGAAAACATTCAAAAAAATACTAATGCAGATGCTAGCACATGAAACTATTCACTGGGGGCAGTATGACCGAATGGGCGGGGATGTGCTGGACGGTTACCGCAGTGGCTACATGAAAGGCGTTGAAAAAAAGAAGAATGGCGGCACAGATCGGGATCTCATGCGCATGTATCTGCGGGACCCCCACGAGTTGATGGCATATGCTAGTGATTTAGCCCATGAGATTACTGACAACACCGAGCATCCACAGGTCACTCTGCGGAATCCAGAGAAATTTGCTGATGCGTTACCGGCTTATCAAAGATACAGAGAATCATTTCCTTCTGACAGCAAACAGATCCGGCAATTGTTACGGTATACGGCAAATTACTTTGTAGCATGAAATCCAAAGCGGAATTGGTCAAGCAATATCGCATAAATATTAGTATACAATATAAGGACTTCATCATGGCGAAAAAAGACGAACTTATCAGAGAAATATATCTTCGATTAGGCGGTGACATGGTGGATGTCGAATTAGATCCTGACCATATGGATCTGGCTATCAGGAAGTCGTTTGAAAAATATCGTCAACGCAGTGAAAACGCAGT
>Ga0075466_1000009_pt1 | contig 51563 bp, 59 predicted proteins | sample DEB08_DNA_16_FD_71486 | JGI IMG/M metagenome (GOLD analysis project Ga0075466, IMG submission 71486) | Aqueous microbial communities from the Delaware River and Bay under freshwater to marine salinity gradient to study organic matter... | ecosystem: Environmental > Aquatic > Marine > Coastal ... | reverse complement strand
ATATATTGTTTACGAGAATGCAGGGCAGGGAATGCTTGGCAAAAAATGGGCATTTGAAACCGCTTCATCTCTGGCTGATTTTATAGCTTTGTGGGCAGGTGGAGACATTGGTAGATTTGAAACAACAGATAAGCAGGTGTAATTGTGAGTTTTGAAAAAAAATGTATAGAGCAAGCGATAGACAAGCTTTTGAACACTGGCAAAAGCTTTAACATTTGCCTTCTAGATGATATTGGTAGCATGATTGGGGTTAATCCAGAAAAGCACCCCAGATATAAATATCTTCGCTCCCTGCACTGCGTTAACTATTCATTAATGGATAAGGATATTCTTGACGAGTTACCTCTTATAGTTGCTGACACGTTAAGGCCAAATAGAACCGTTAACCCGTCAGCGTTTCTGGTTGAGATAACCAGAGAAGGTGCCGACACTTTGCCAACTGAAGACAGATTTTTGAATTAGGTGTATTTATGACTACAATAGCTAAGGGCTGTAAGATATGAAAAAGCAAATTAACATCAGTGGCTATATCCGAAAAAAATACGACCCCGAAGGTGCGCCCTCCCCTGTGACTGTTCGTCGCTGGTGTCAGAACGGTGATATAGCCGCCGAGAAGACAAGAGGATCATGGTTTGTATTTATCGAAGAAGATAAGATAGAGACTACAGGCAATCCATTAATTGATCGAGTACTGGCCGGATAATGTCACCACGCAATCGAAGCAAAAAAAACAAAGGGCTTGAGCCTAACTTGTATGCCAGAGCCAAAGGCAAGGCGGTTTACTATGAGTATCAGCGACCCGACACCGGCAAAACATTTGGAATGGGAACTAATAAGGCAGAAGCGGTAGATGCCGCAAGACAGCTAAACTCAAGGCTTATGCACGGGCAAAGCTTGGTTCAAAAAGTAACGGGCAAAGCCTCTATTGAGTCTATCGCTGACCGATACCTAGAGGCCGAGATAGAAAAAAATCCTGACATCAAGGAATCAACAAAAAGTAATTACAGAAATCAGATTAAACGAATTAAAAAAGACCTTGGCAGTTTGGCGGTATCAACAATAGAGACCGTGCACATAGCTGAGTTCTTAGATCAATTAGCAGGTGACTCATATCGCAACCATCGTCGCATGCTCCACGCCGTCATGGACTTTGCCATAAGCAAGGGGTTAATAGCTCACAATCCTGTCACGGCAACACAAGCAAGGCTCAAAGGCGTAAAGAAATCACGCAAGCGACTTACTACAAATGACTATGGGGCGATACGAGAAGCGGCACCAGAATGGTTTATGGTGGCAATGGATATAGCTTTGCTGTTATGCCTCGGAAGAAATGAAGTGGCAAAGATGAAGTTTTCAGATGAAGAGGACGGAGCATTGCTAATTGAGCGACAGAAGGTCGAGAGGTACGAAACTTCACGTATTGCAGCGCAGATAACACCAGCGCTTAGAGAGGTATTAAATAGAGCCAAAGCCCTACCCCCTCTAAGCCAGAACGTTGTAAGCAAGCCCAGATACAAGGGCCAATTAAACCCTGAAATGCTGACCCGTGAATTTAGAAAGCTTGCCACCGCAACCAAAATATTTAGCAGCATGCCTACCGAAGAATGGCCATCTTTCCACGAGATCAGGTCACTAGGTAGCCACCTGATAAAATCGGTCGAGAAAAGAGAGACTGGAAGCATACAAATACTGATGACTCATTCCAGCGAGAAGCAGACTAAAGAATATTTAGCTGGCCACAAAGAGAAACAATACGCGCCAGCTCAGGCGGGTAATACGATATTATGGTGATGTTATGATGACCAAAGAAAATAGAATAAAATCTTTAGATATGCTCAAGTTAGTGCTGTCTGGCGAAACCTATGAAAATGTAGGGAAAAAATACGAAGTTAGCGGCGCAAGAGTTAGACAAATAATCTCTAAAATTAAACGGATGATGCTACACCCCGAAAGATGGGAAGGCGAAGCAACGAGCTTTCACCACTCATGCGGGATACACGGCATGAGGGAAGATATTGATTTATGGCTATCTGCGGTAGAGAGGATGGAAGGCGAATTGCAGTAAATGTATCCCTTATTGATGGATATGCAGCAATCGTTTCGGGAAAATATCGGGAAAGTATCGGGAAAGGTTTTTTGTGGGGGTTATAAAATCAATGCAAGCGACTGATTTAATTGAAAAAATATGGTCGGAGTGGCCGGATTTGAACCGACGACCACCACACCCCCAGTTTCACGTCCAAAATTCAGATAAGCCATTGATTTTAAATGGTTTTATTGCCACTTCAGGCTCGATACATTCGACCATCACCGCTCTATATAAATCAATAAGTTACACACTGTATAGACCACTGTATTTCGGGAATGAGAGCGCGACCTTGGCAAGGTTGCCCTCTTTTCTAGCCAATCAATTACTTAACCTTTTTCCTACTCTTAATAACTCGAGAGTGCGGCACCCTGTTATCAATAACTTACAACTTTTTAAGAGTAGATGATTATGAACTTTCTAGAGCGAATAAAGCACAATTTGGAAGACTACAGAAACACAAGGGGTCGGCGAGATATGGTTTTTGTGGACAGGGTGGCCCTGCTAGAATTGTTGAGCCACTATGAAGTTATGGACGCCACAGAGCGAGCGCTACCCCCTGCTGGCGTTCGCCAAGGAATTAGCCATCAGCTGCATAATTTAATTACAGCATCGTATCTACTGCAAGGTAAAAACTCAGAAAGAACGTTAATGGTAGTTATGGATACACTCCTTCCTTTGATGGATAAGCGGCATAAGGAGAGGCATCTTGAGGTAGGTCAGTCCAAAATAACTTAGAGGAAATTAAGAGTGAAAAGCATGAAAACAATGCAAGATGGAATATTATCAAAGGCCAAGTTCGACGGAACCTATCCAAAGATCGTTCATATGGGGATGGGTATCATCGCGCTTGCTAAAAACCAAGATGATTTCGATCGATTGTCTCGCTCAAGAGAGCACACTTTAGTGTTCGCCGTTGTGGCCTGTAGCTTGGGCGCGATTGGCTTAATTGTCTGTTCCGTCAAGGTTCTTATTTTTAGTTAGCTTATAAATTTTCAATGATCATAATTATAATCAACCGAAAGCGATTCTCTCGCAAACTCAAGCCCAAGCCTTAGTAGCTTGGCTTGATCGTAAGCCGAAATGTTAGTCTTGTCTGGCGTTACGTCGCGAGGCTCGGACCAAGTACCCGAATTAAGGCGAACGGTAAAACCGGTTTCGACTTCAGTGATGATGCTAGAGCTGATAAATATCCATTGCATGATGCGCCTCCAATTTGGTGAGGCGTATTTTGAATAGAGGGTAAATCAAAGTATGCAGGATAAATCGCAAAAACTTGTAGGATATATCGCACAAAATAGACCAGCTAAACTGGCAAAACTAGGATGATCTAGCATTTTCTAAATGGAGAAAACTATGTTTGGCAAAGTTTTATTTGTTGGTTTAATGGGGAAGACTAAACTAAACGCTTATCGCTACTAGATTTTATGAATTTTTGCGTGTAAGTTGAGGCATCATTGATAATTCAAAAATTAGAGAGCACTTTATGAAGATTGTTTTTTTATGTGCGCTGTTCGTAATCATTGCGTCAGGCTGCGCAACTAGCCTGTCAACCGGCGGTCTATCTATTGTCGATGCAGACGAAAGATCAGTCATCAACTGCACGTTGATACGTAACGTTAGCGGATCATCTGGCTGGGGAAATCTGGCCGCCTCTACAGGCATTAATAACGCCCAAAATGAGGCGCGAGAAAAGGCCGCTAGAGCTGGAGCGACCCACATTGTATGGAAGACAGTTAACGGAGGCTTTAGCCCTTATGTCTCAGGGAATGCTTATAGGTGTGGGGCTTAATTATGCACCCATACGCACAAGTAGCCGCCATCGTTTTAATTATTGTATATGCAGTCTTCCTTGGTCCAGATTACTCTAAATGCTCGGACGATGACCCTTCTTGCTATGAGCCGTAATAGGCTTTCGGCACATAGGCTAAAGTTAATCTGATAAATGTATTTTATTATAGGCCTTGTTAAAGTTTAACTTGTGCTCATTGATCTGATCCTGAATTTTTTTAACTTTATTCTTATCGCCAATTTGCCTAGCTGACTTTACGTCTTTATAGAGTGACCTCACTTTTTTCTCAGTGGCCTTTAGGCGGGATGCCAACACAATGGTTCTCTTGTTTTCGGCAATAAAGCTATTTAATATCTCCTTGTCTATATCGCCATGACTGGCTTTACTTTTTAGCGTATCTTTCCTAGCCACCACGTAGTTAACGTGTTTTTTGTGGTCGTCATATCGATTGCTGTTCCCAAAAATATTGGGCTCGCCATAAAACTTACGCTTAAATGGTGCTCTAGCAGGATCAAAGTCGGGGTTGGTAAAATAGTCAAATGTTCTTACAGAGAACGAACCGGCTGAACCGGTAATTGTATCAATGGCATACTCGATAGTTTCCGGTGATATGTCGACGATACCTGATTTGTTCTCGTTACCTCCAGTGTAATCATTAAGGGCTTTCGCGGCCTCAACAAAGTACTTATTGCTTGTACTGAAGTATCTTTGTGAATCCGGCTTGGCATTTTTGGCATAAATATTCTCAGACGGCATGATCTTACGGTCAGCAAAATTTCTGTTTAAGGTAACGTCAATAATTGGATCAATGACCGTGGGCGCTATGATATTCCATCCTTTTTCACCTATCGGGCTGAACGATGTCCATGCAGAGCTAAATACCTTGCCTGCCTCGCTCATTGGGTCTTGACCAAAGCCAACATGAACCATTGCGGCGGCAGCGTTTAGAGGGACATTTAAACCATAAGGCAAAGGAATTTTTGTATAGCGACCGCTACCATCTGGCCACATAATAATAATATTTCTCTCCTTCTCGTAATCCGTTACATTTTTAAAATAGTTTTGCTCTCCATCTTCGTCGTCGCCACCCATTAATATATTGTAAGCGGTTAGCGCCATCATACCTGCGCCCGCTACCGCCAACAATTTTTGCACTTTGGGGTTTTGCATTAACTTAATTGTTAGGTGCGACCCTTGAATAGAGGCGTTATAAAATAGATACAAGCTATTTGCTAGCGCCCCCATTTCTCCCTTGCGATTAAAGTTGACCGTTAAATTTTTTGAGGCAGTGGCGGCTTGATGAGCGCTAACGCCCCGCTCTCTAAGCGTCATATATAAAGACAGCCGCGTCATGTTTTCGAGAATAGCATTAGCATTTTCAATAGTTTTCAATATATGCCTTGCGCCTCGAATAGCGGTGCCTTTAGCTCCCTTCTTGGCAGCCCACAACTCTCGGTCAAACTCGCGTTTCATTTCTTCGACAGTTTTTGTTCTAAAATAATCCGTCTTTCCGCCTTCTGCTTCGTACTCGATATAAAACTTTGCATCTTCAGGATTAGATAGTTTTTGCGATAGCTTGCTTTCACCTAGCCCGCCCATAGCTGCACGCATCGCCCGAGGAATGTTTTTAACAACATCTTTCGCTGTTGACGCATCAAAATCTCCATAGGTTTTCACAAGCGCTGTCTGCACGTCTCGTATGGGGTTTATCAGCATAAATTCTGGCGACAATGCGGTGTTGACGTAGGACAGCCAGCGATTGTATCGGCCTAACCCTTGAGCCCACCACGGCACTGAATCGGTCCCCATGTTTTTAAGGGCGCGAGCAAGTGAGGACTCTCCGCCGTTGCCGTCTTTAAACTCTATTGCATAGGGCTTACCCTCGACCCACGTTACAAATACATTGGGATCGCGAGATAATGACTTGTAGTTTTTTTCTGTTCTAAGCTCTACCTGTCCTGTTGTTTTATTTAAGTGACGGCTGGTCTTTATTGGATTTATTTCCCATAGGTTTTCATTGGGATTGTCCATGACCAGTTTTAGCACGGATTGCCCCACTCTATTTTTTTCTGCTGAAATCAATCCAGACTCAATATCACGAACAGCTGTTTGTAAAATATCCGCAGCAAGCGACTTTCTGCCTGTAGCCTCTTTAAATAACTTCTGCGCCTGATCAAAACCTTTGCCTACAGCGTTAGTGTCAGCGACAAGATCGCCAGCTTCAGCAAAACCTTTTAGTGGGACATAGCGATCATCCTTCAATAACTCTTCCCGTGTTTCATCTGTCATGCGGCCAGAATCAACCAGTACGTCCAGCTTCATTCGATTCATCGCATAAACCCGTTGAGCGAGAGACTCTAGCGTCTCCGTTTGCTCGGGAGTGAATTTAGACAAGACTTCTTGAGATTGTGCGTCAGTCATTCCCGACCCACCGTCCGGCCTTTCTGGATCGCGGTCAGCTATAGTAGCGTTTCTCTGCGGGGCGAATTTGGCGTAGAGATATTCGTTTAGTTGATCAATAGATATTTCTGATTCGACTACAGCATCAATCAAGGGTTTTACATGGTCATCGTGCAGGTTGCGAAAGTGGTGGCCTATCTTGCCCTCGATCAAAGTAAATTTATTATAGGCGTCGCTAAAATCAACTATGTTCCCGCCTGCTTTTTTGATTGCCTCTTGTACGCTCTGCCATACAATATGCTTATCTTGGAGCTTGCGCCGTGAGCTTCTTAGTCGCTGCTGAATACCTTTTTTGGTTGTGATGCTGTCGCTTACCGTTCCAGTTAGCTCGTTAGGTAGCACCCATTGATCAAACCCTTCGACTTCTGTCGGGGCGGAATAACCGCTGCCCTCTTCATCAACGCTCATCGATTTTTGCTTAAATCCACTCTCAATTGGGTCGATACCTAGGCCTCTAATAGACGAATAAGAGCCGTCGACCGAAGCTGTGATCGCGTCAACTATAATTCCTTTTTTTATGGCGTGAACAAAAAGCTCAGCGTGCGACTCAGGTACGTTGACGGCAAAAATCTCGGCGCCTCCTACCTGCCTAGAAAAACGTCTAAGTGTTGCGGCTAACCTTAATCTTTCTTTTTTGCTTTCTCCTATTTCTGCTGGGTCAACACTAAAAATACCCCTAATTCCCGAATTACCTCTAGCTATTATCTGAATATGTCCATCGGCCCCATCGCGAAGCTTTGCGCCTATTGCATAAAGATCGGAAGATTGAGATATGGTTGCGCCAATAAGGGGGTGGGCTATTTTGGCCTCGTCGGTACTACCGTACCCTTCATTTTTTCTGTTTTTAATTTCTGTAGACATATCCTTGTCTATAAACGCATATTTATCGCCATTAATAACAACATGGCCAAGAAAACCATCAATACCTTTATCAAACTGCTTTGTAATGAAAATGTCAGCCCTAGACGGCTGGGGGTTTCCTGACGGGTGGTTGTGCAGCATATAAAAACCATCTGCACCCAACGCTTCTTTTTGCTTGCCAAGGTCATTAAGCTTGTTTTCCCTATCAAGATCATTGTCAAATATCAGTACAGTGCTAGGCATTCTTGATGTAATCCCTGTCTGACCAACAACCTTGCCATCTTTAATAAAGAATACTCTGAAAGTTTCAAATCTCGGGTCGCGGTAAACTTCCGCAAGGTTTGCTAGGTCTTGGTCGGAGTCTACTTTTTGCCCGACAAGGCTAACGAACCCTTTTTCTTTGAATTGATTACTAATTCCATTGGCGAGTATGGTTCCTTTTCCCCATCTAGCATTCCCTGAAATGGCTTCTTCAGCTTGCTTTCTGGCACGATTGTCAGCGTTTGTTTTTTTCTGGCTGTCTGTTTCATATTTTGTCCTTGGCTCATTAAGCGAGCCCGATGTAGGGTTATCTCTCGACTCGATAGCAGCAACAAATGAAGCTCTATCACTCTCACTTTCAAAAAGAAAACCGGCTTTGCCAAATCTGGACCAATAACCGTTATTCTTTTTCGCTAACTCTTTTAGCTCTAAAAATTCATCCCTCTCAACTCGCTTGGTCATTCCCGCCATATAAAGGTCGGCGTCAGTTTTCGTGTGTTTCGCCCCCCATGTTTCGACGAGCGAGCTATCCGGCTCAGATACCGTTGGTTTGTCCGGCTTCGATACCGTTGTGCTATCCGGCAGGGTGCCTTCTATACTCTCATCTTGCGCCTTTTCACTAACATTTTCTACTGCTTGTTTTGGTGCCAGCGCTTCAGGTTGAATAGTGTCACCGTCAAAAGACATAACAGCTTCTATCGCTGCGGCTCCGCCAGCATCTTCGTATTGCGCGCCAAGCCCAGAATTAATATAAAGTGGTGTCGTGGCCATTATTTCAGTTAATACTTTTTGCAGATTAGCTTCGCCAACCTTAGCCATCGACTCCTTTCCTCTACCGTAGAAGTCGCCAATCATGCCTCTAATCGTGGTATTCAGTTTTATGCTTCTACCTACAGACGGACGGCTATTGTTGGGCACAAATACAGAAAGTGATTCCCTGCCCATGCGAACCTTAACGGTCCTGTCTGGACTAAATAGCCCTGACTCCGCCGCCACGCCACCAGAAAGAAGGTATTTTGCCGCCGCTTTAGGGTCACGAACAACTCGGGTTAATACCGCCGCACCTTGCTCAAATTCGCCTTTCTTGCCGAAGCTTCTAGGCATGAGTATGCCTTGGTGTGTGGCACCAGCCCTATCGGTAAACCTTATAATGTGGCCTTTGGGTAATTTTGCGAATCCAGCAAATAAGTTGCCGGTAGCAATGTGCCTTATTTCTCTTCTTTCCGTCCGGCCGAATGTTGGATCAAATATTCTGTCCAGACCTTCTATCCCACTGCCTTTAATGACACGATCAAATATTCCACCACCCTCTTTTAGTTTAGAAAGTGGTAATGAAATTTGTCTCACGCCAGAATTAACCATTAAGGTTACCTTTGCCTTTGATAGCGCATAAGGATTGCCCTTTCCTTCTTTATGGCCGTCTTTGACGTCGGTAACAACCCCTAGCACCTGCTGGTCATCCACCATCACCGCAACTCTATTTCCAATTTTAAATTGGCTGAGCATTTGCTTTGTTAGGCGTGCTTGCGAGTGATAGTTGTTTATCGACTCAATATCTGACGCTATTCTATTCTCAATCTCAACTATTTTTTTGCTGATTAATTCCCGCTGCTTTGTCTCCTCTTCAGTCCCCGAAGGTAAAAGCCTTAGTTTTCCCGAAAACTTATCAAGCTCTTTTTCGTTATCGGCTTGTGATTCTTCAAGAGAGATTAAATATTTGGTGTCCGCCTCTCTTGATGCCACAATCTTATTGTATATCGCGTCGGGAGTAGAGCCCTTCAACCCTTTTTTTATTGCCTTCTCTACATCTGAAGGTAGTGGTGGCTTGCCTTGATATTTTGTATTAACTTTGTGTAATGTAGTGTTGCCAGATATTTTATCTATTCCCTTGCCTTCGTAAACAACCTTACTTTCCAATATGTGCGCGTCAAGGTCTATGGTTTGAGCAATAAGATCATTCTGGTTTACCGAATTAAGGTATTCAATTTTATCGTTATACGCGTCTATTATTTCATCATAAATACGCTCCTGCAGGTTGACTTTAAACCTAGAAATTCGGCCAGTAAACTTATTAGCGAGACCGGCTTCCGGCGCTGAATTTTCAATGGCTGAAATTCCAGACTTGAGGGATATTTTGGGGTTATCTAGCAACCACTCGTTAACAGCCTCGTCGCCATACTTATTTAAAAAATCGGGCGCATCAAAGCTGGTATCACTTTTATCATTTGAGCTTGTATTAGCATTCAGCTGCGCCAGCTTTTTCATTGTGTTGGCGACTGGCCTTTTTTCTGACGGCAGGTTAAGTGTTAGCAATGAATATTGCGGCAGCTCTACTTGCCCTGTTCTATTTATTCTACCCAACATCTGCATTAATATATTAACGTCAAGCATTGCTTGAGCAACAATCATGTGTCTTGGCTTGGTATCGGTAAACTTCTCGCTTGCATGCAGGCTTAAACCAGTTGCGCCCGCAACATTTAATATAAGAGAGTCAAGGCCGCCCGAGTTAAAGGCGTCTATTATTTTTTTTCTAGCAGCCGCACTTTTGGGCTTGATTTTTCTTATTACAGGGTGGTCGCCACTGTAATCGACGGACCACTGTCTGCCGGTTATTTCATCTGCTCTCATTCCCGCCCTGCTCATTTCGTTGAGCATGTAATCTAGCGGTGATGCCGGTAGGTCGCCAAGATCAAGCGCGTTAATAGTATCTTCGGCCTCAAGATATGCCTGCTTGGTTACAGGGTCAAGCTGATGAATCTCAATTTGCACCGGCTGACTATCACCTTTTGCGTCTTTTACTGATATTCTTCTTGATCGCTCCAAGCTGGTCAGTAGAATATCGTTATAATTGAAGTCTATCCTGTCGCCATCAACAAGGCCCCTTGACTTGATAAGGCCTGACAGCAATGACCCCATTGTATTTTCTAGCGCGATAACTGGCTTAACGCCCTTCTTGTGCAGGTCTATCGCCATTTCTGCTGATCTTTTAGCTTTAATGCCTAGCATTAGCTGGCGGATACTATTGTGGACCGTGCTTGTAAACGGGTTAACACTAATATCCGACTTGCCCGCCTTGTTGCCTGCCGCTTTGACTCCGCCGCCTGCCGGACCATACTTGTCGGCATAACCCCCTTCAAAAAAGAACGCCATAAAAATATTATTGGCATTAACAACGGCATCAAGACCATCAGTTACAATGTCAGCTACCTTTCTCTGATAATCGGTGTTTTCGGTATCAACAACCATAGGGATATTAATGCCATCAAAAGAGCGCTCACGCCTAAACAGCTGGCCAGATCCCGCTAATAGGCTTGAAGCTACCTGCTGTAAAGGCACTCCGCCCACACTGATTGCGTCGACAAGCTCCGCCTCGCTATCAACGGCATTGATAATGTCGGTCTTGTGATACAAGGGCATATTGTCCGGTCTTTTTGCATAGGTGGCCGACAAATACATAACTTCCGCCCCCTTCGTCTGCTGAGAGAAGAACCCCGCAGCAGTTATAACCTCAGTTTTTACACCATCAATCTTCTTCTCGTTACTGAATACGCCAGAGGCATTGTGAGACTCGTCAAGAACAAAGAGCGCTTTACCAGAATCAACAAGCGCGCTTACCATTTCTCGCTTTTTATTATTTGCGGTGATCTTCATTTGGTCATACGTGGTGAAAAACATATTACTGCCATCTGGCAAGCTACCAGAATCTATAACATCGAAAACTTTAGCTTTATGGGGGTCTGGCTTATCTTTGAATAGCGTCTGATCTTCGTAAATGATTGCTTCTTTTTGGCTGCTAATAAATGGCGACGCATCAGTAACGCCGATAGATAGGAGTTCTTCATACATATCTGAGAATAGATTGGGTTTAGCTGTAACGAAAATAGGGATTTTACCCTTTCTCATTGCATACCTGATTATTCCGGCAGCCTGCCTGCCTTTGCCTACGCCTGTCTGATCGGCAATAATTACACCCTTGCCTTTCGCTTCCATGTTGTATATTTGCGCGACAATAGTATCTACCTGCAAGCCCATAAAAGCGTCGTGAAGCTCTTTTATGCTTTTATAGCCTAGTTTATCCATAGCATAAGCATCAAAATCACCTATCTCGCTCTCGATCTCGTCAAGGGCTTTTGCTGTTACATCGGCCATGTTTTTCGGCACTAATACGCCTTCATTGTACCCTTTGCTTTTTGATACATAATTAGACTGGAAAGATGACGCTCCACCCTCTATGCGCTTCTTGCTGCTAATAGGGTTTGCAGCCACTCGTCGAGCGTCTGGTTTAGCGCTATCTCCTTCAACTCCTTTGTTTTTACTGCTGTCGACGGCTCTTCCATCTCCACGCTGACTATCAACTCCGCCAGTTCTCCCTCCCATAACAGTGTTTCCACTATCCCCGCCGGATCTGCCGCCCACGACGCTAGGCTTGCCATCCCCTGCACTACTTGCAGAGACTCCATTATCTGTCCTGCTGTTAATCCCTCCGTCAGAAACAGGAGTTTTGACTCCATTAGGTCGCGTAGTTGATCTGTCGTCGTTGCTTTCCGCTTCCACGACAGCACTATCCTCTCCTCTTCCGTCAGGCTCTTTTGAAGGGGCACCCAAAAGCTTTTCAATGTCGATGTAGTGCTCATAAATATCGCTCCAGTTATCCAGTCTTGCAATTGATCCAGAGGGCGGCGCGAACTGCTTTGATTGCCGTCTTCCATCTATCGTTATTAGTCTTACGGGCCATCCGGCACCCTGTCGCTTATAAAGGTCCCCATCTATCTCAATGTGGTCAACTACGTTATAGTTTCCATATAACCAGTTGAAAAACACTTTTTCTGTCGCGCCAATAACGCCCTCTTTTTTGTTTGCCCCTATAATTATAGATGCTTTACCGCCATCCTTCATTCCTTCAAGCGCTTTAGCAACAATAAGATGATCTAATTTTTTTATGCTATACCCATCGATGCGAACATTTTTATCCAGTGTTGCAAAAGGCGGGTTCATTATTACTGAGTCATGCTTAGGCGCAACCGTAAGAGTGGTGGCGTCGTCGCTGCTAACGCTAAAGCCTTGGGCTTCTAAATTTTGCGCCCTACCTTTATCGAGCTCATTAACCTTTGCTTTTGACGGGTCGGCATTAATCAAAAGCATGCCATTGCCAGCCGTAGGCTCATAAACTGTTTTTTCTTGGTTAATCCCAGCAAGGTTAGATGCAATGAAGGCTAGTGGTGATGGGGTGCTGTAAGCTTGATTTTCAACACTACTACTAGACCGAACATTAAGGTTTGGCTGGTTGTTGTACTGATCGACCAGTGCATTGTAAATATCTGAAGCGCTACCGCCATTCTTAACGGTTTCTCTAGCCTGCCTTACTAGCGCCAGCTCCAGCGCTTCTTGGGCCTGCTTTAACTCTTTATCGCCAACCTGCTCATAGGTAATGCCAAAGTATTCAGCAATTAGATTTTTAAGTTTACGGTTATCGGTTATATCTGCAAGATTATCGGCAAGGTATTCATCTAGGCTGCCTTTATCGGTATCTTTAAGCTTGTTTGTGTCAAAATTTTCTACAAGTGCGGCGTCGTCCATTCCCTCAAAATTTGCATTAGGGTAATATTTTACCGCCATATACCAGCTTTTAAGGTATGGAATAACAGCGTCACCTAAGTCATTTATCATTTCCTTTGAGTAAGCTGAAAATGTCCTCGCTCCTTTTTCTATGTGATACCCTGCCAGCGTTATACCTGCCTGAACAGTTTCAGGGTCCAATCCTGAGTTCAGGTTTTTCATTTTAGCTAGAAGTACGGCTCTAGCTTTCTCGGCTGCGCTTTCGGTAAATACAGTGTTTTCTTTTGGTGCGGCGCGTCCCGCATCCCATCCTCGATACCACTCTTTAGCGTTTTTCCTTTTAGATGACGCATAGTGCGCCGGCAACTCTCTCGGTGAACCTTTCTCTCTTTCAGCCCTGCCGTGAGCGTAAGACGAGGACACCATTTTTTGTTTTTTAGACTCGCTATATTCATACGTTTCAGCAACCTCATCATTATTCCTGCTTTGCAGGCTGCCGTCCGAAAACTTAAAAACGGCACCGTCAGCATTAACGTTGCCTGTTATTTCGATTTCTTCGCCCGTAACAATATCTATATGGGTGCTTTTTACTGTTGCAGGCTTTGCTTTATTTGTCGCATCAGTTTTTACAGGTGACGATGCAAATATATCGCCTTGACCGAGCGAGGCGGCAATGTCTGACGTAGAATTACTACCAGATAACACAAAGTCATTGGCCTCTAAGTCCGCTTTGCGCTTAGCTTCAGCGTCATCATCAGCCTTTCTATTTTCTGCTTCCGCCTTTTTGATGGACTCATCTTTTTGCTTTATATCTCCCTCTGTTTGGGATTCAAGATCAAAGCCATCAGTAAGCCAGTCGGGTAAAGCATCATCTTTTCCTATTACTTCGGCTTGACCTTCTCCTTTTCCTTTTCCTTCAAACGGGACCGTAGGATCGCCGTCTTCGCTTCCCGCTTCTTCCTTCTCTCGTTTAGAAACAGTGCCGCTTTCATTATCTTGTCCGCCTCCTCTTTCTTCATTTGGCTTTAACCCCTTTAGATACCCGATTATTTCCCATGTTTTGCCCTCTCTCTCGTTAATAACGCTATTTATTTCATCCATGCTTACGCCCGAAGCTATAGCCTCATCGGTAGCTTGGACAATCAGCGATTGCTCTTCCGTTAGATCAAAAGCTTCTTCCGCATCTTGCAGGTCTCGCTGCTGCTGCTCGGCCTCTTGCGCCATGATTGCATCAACCGCGACCGGATTGTAGCTTGGTCTGCCTGCCATTTCATTGCTAATAAGGTCTATGGCGTCGCTGGCAGTTAAATTTTCCCCATAACCATACTCATTGGCCAATTCAGCTAAGTCATCCGGCGTCATTCCGCCGTTTACCCTGAATGATGGCCGACCAAACACTTTATTGTTGATCGATCTGTTTTTCATATCGCTAGAATCTAAACCTTCCGATTCCCATGCAGCCATATTAAGCCCGCCTCTCCTTGCGGCTGCGACTAGCAACGAGTCTTTAGTTGTGTCGATATTTGCGGTCGCGTTATGTTTTTCTTTTGCGATAGCGTTTTTATTGGCTGCTGCTTTTCTTGCGGGAACATCAATTTCCGTTATGGCTTCCTGCTCTTTTTCTTCGCGTAGTGACTGGACCTTTTCTCTAAGCTTATCAATTTTAGACGGCTGCCCAGCACTATCTTGATTCGGCGCAAGCAGTGATAGCGCAGCATCTTTTTTGGCTTTATCTGTAAAGCGGCCTCCAGCCCATTTTGAATACTTTTCTGGGCCAAGCTCTTTAAATCTTGCGCGTGACTGAGCCGACTCAATATCAGTTAAGCCCTCAATCATAGACGGCGAACTATCAATTTCTTGAGTAGGGGCAGCCTTAATGAAATCCTCTTTTGACTGCTCACTAGGATTTATTAAAGCGCTCTCATCCTGCGAGACAATTGATTCAAGTGCGGCTATTTCGTTAGCGGTGTCGTTTTCAATATTTTCATCGTCAGCGTATTTGTCTTCCATAGACTCAAGCTTGACTATATCAATAGCTTCTTGAATTTCTTTATTTTTAGTTAAGTCATTAGCGGTAACGGCTAACTCGGAATCAATATCAATATCATCGTCTAGCGTTGACTCAATCTGATCGGGAGTGGCTGTAACTTTTTGACTTTCTAGGTTAGCTGTAACCTCTTCTGGATTATAAGCGGCTTCATTTTCTGTGCTTTCAGTACCAGCATCTTCGTCAAGAAAGTTTTTTAGCGGCTTGGGGCCAGAATAATCAGCAACGTCCCTTTGACCAGAATCATACTTGCTTCGCACTATTTCTCGCGCGGTAGCGGGAACGGTTGCCATAGCTGTGCCAGATATTCCACCAGCCAATGCTCCCCATGCGCCCGATTCAATCGCCTCTAGCGCATCCATTTTAGCGTCGGTCCCAAAGCGTGTTCCGATATACTCAATAACACCCTCTTGGAAAAATTCAGTTCCAGCTTCTTTCGCGCCAGCTTTACCCGAGCTTTTAATTACATGCTTGAAGCCCGAGTCAATCATTTCTTTACCGAGGCTTTCGGCTGCATCTTTCCCAGCGTTAGCGATACCTTTTGCGCCGAATCTTTCAAGGTATGACGCGCCCAAAGCGAATGGCAATGCTTCTAACGTATCAACAATTGAAGAATCGCCTTTACCTTTATTGGCGGCCCTTTCGTTTCCGTATCTGTCGGCCTCGCTTATAGCTAGTGCGGGCAGACTAACGGTAGCAAGAAGCATATAAGGGAGTGATTCAATGCCCGACTCTCCAGCAAATTTAAATGTTTCTGCTGTCATATCCCAATAGCGGCCTTCCTTGTAAGCATTCTTAATTTTTTCAGGGGTATGTTTTTTTGTACCGCCAAGCGTTGACGTTTTTAAATTGTTTTCAACTCGCTCAAAAGTATTTTTTAACCCACCTTCGCGCGCCTTTTTCCACTCTTTAGGCGATAGGTATTCAGGAATTATTGAATCGTCCTGATAGCGAAAACCTCCAAGGTTGACGGCATTTTCCGCAACCTCTAATACATCATCAGCAACACCAACAATACCGCCAGCAACTCTATTAACGGTATCGCCAGCAAGTCTTAGTGAGTTATTTAAGAACCCTTTTTCTTGCGGGTCATTATTCGCGACAGGTTTATCATTAAACGCCTTAACCTCTTCGCCATCCTCGTTAGCGAATACGGCCTTATCCCTAACGCCTTTCAGTGTTACATCAGCAACACCTTTTGTTTTTTCGTCCCAAGCCAGCTTTAATTCTGGCAGGCGCTCTTGAGGCGCATCAGGTGCAACGAATTTCGTAAAAAAGTCATTGCGAACAAGCTCTTTTTTTTCTTCATCAAACTCTTGGAATCGTGGCGATGCTGTAACTTGTGACCATTTCATAGAAAGTTGCTCAGGTAATCATCAAGGCTGGAGTCTTTTGACTGTGGTTTAATTGATTGCTGGAAGTGGTCGCTAATACCTTGCGATGCTTCGTCAGCTGACATAGGGCTTTGATTTAAGGTCTCTCGCGTACTATTTAAGCTTTCAATAGCTTCAGCCGTTATCGTATCACGATCTTTATAACCTTCGTCGCCTTCACTTATAAGTGCTTCGTCCTGCCGCTTCAATTCAGACTTAACGTAATCTGTCACGAACCTAACAGGGTTTTCTTTAGCTGAATTAGTAATGCGGAACGCTTCTTGAAAACTAATCTCTTTTCCTTCCCGTTTAAGCTCTTGCTTATAGCGTTTTGCGGCAAGTATTATTGATGGGTCGCCCTGCGGTTTTGCGCCGCCGTTCTTTGTTTTAGAATTGATAATACGGTCATACGTTCTGCGTTGATCACTACCCTCGGGCAATGCGTTACGCTCTTTGTAAAGTTGGCCTAGTGAAGATAGCTTTTGTTCTTTCTCGCCACCATTTAATTCGCTATACAGGCTAGACAAGTAAGCTTGACCTTCATCCGAAGTGACCAGCTGTCGAAGTTGCGCAACTGAGTTCACTCTATCGATAACATCATCCATCGGAACCTGCTTTATTACAGATTCAGGATTGGATATATCGCGGCCTTCTGTCATTGGTTTTTTTACACCATCAACATCAAGCTCAAAAACCAAGTGACCTTCTTTTGGCGCAGGCATTATTCTACTGATGCTTTTTTTGCCAGCCGAACCTTTTTGAATTTCTGGCGATAATAAATTTAGCGCACCTGCTGCTTCCGGTGTCATTGCTAAAGATGGATCACTCTTAACTCGTTCAGAGACCTCAAGCGCTTGACCAACCTCGTCGCTCATCAAAAAATCCATATTCAGCAAGCGATTGTTTTGCATAATATGCAGCTCTTCATCGCTCGGCTGATATTTAACTCCAGCCTTTCTCGCTGCTGCTTGCTTTGCAAGTAGGAAGGTGGCCTCCTGCTTTCCTTTTTCAAAGTCAAATGATTCTACTTTTCGATTATAAAGTTCATCTGCGCGCTTATCCTGCTTTGCTTGGCGCTGCTGGTTAATCACTCGATCATTCTTGTTTTGCTGGAACGCCTCTTTACGCATTGCGGAAGCTTCTTTATTGTTGTCAATAGACTGAAGTGCTGCGTAGGTGTTCAACCCTCTATCAATAAAATTCATTATGAATACTCCGATATTGCGTAACCAACAACTGCGCCAATAACTGCGCCCCAAGGCCCACCCGCGCTGCCGTAACTTGCTCCTACAGCGGCTCCTGTTGCAGCGCCAGATATTGCAGCATTGGTATTTTGTTGTTTCTTCGCCTCCTTTTGCTGCTTATTAATTCGCTCTCTTTCCTCTTTGCGCCGCTCATCTTTTTGCAGACCTTGCAGGGCCTGCCCTTGCATATCAGTACCGTAATCAACTAGACCGTAACCCATCCCCATTACCCCTGTAAGTTTTGTTTTTCGACGGTCTGAAGGCTTAAATCTCCAGACAGTATTTGATCTTGTAAACCCTGTGTATAAAGGCGCGCGCTATTCAAACCTTGCGTTAACGAAGAGCCTTTTCGCAAGTCCTGCTTTTTCGTCCTTGCTTGACGCTGCCTTGCGGTTTCAGAAATACCATAACCACTCAAACCTTGCTGATAACTTTTGTCAGCTGTGTTAAATCCACGATCAATACTGGACCGAACATTCGCTAGTGACTCAGCAACCGGTGCGTCACTCGTAGCGAATTCAATTGCTTGGTCTTCGTAAGTAGAATAATTATCAATATAGTTTTGCCATTGCGCTTCAAGTAAGTCCGCAGTGCCTCCGGCAGCTGAGCCGTCATAGTTGACCAAATAATTATTGGGTGTGTTCTGGTCGTACCCAAGCTGCGAAGGTGGTAAAGAATCTAGCGCTGGACCTGCTGGCTGAACCTCTTGGGTTGGAACGGATGACCTGCCCATTTTTATACTCCCCAGTAAAGATCGTCGTCATCTTGTACCGGCTGATTCCAGTCGGGTGCAAGGTCGTCGCTCTTTTGACTTTTGTTGTAAGAATAAGCTCCCAGCCCCGCCACGCTTCCGGCTGTATCGAGATTGTTCGCTCTTTTTTGTTCTGCTAATTGCGCATCACTTATTGCCTTTTTCTGGCTTGTGTCAGCAAGATAATTTAAACCTCTTTGGGCCTGCGTTTCTTCGCCTCTACCCATATTTAAGACATTCATTAACCCTCGTCCTTTTGATTCGGTCATAGATACTTCTGCTCGCGCCATGCCGTCGCCGCCAGACTCTGCCTGATCGGTAGAGATGTCGGAAAGTGACGCCTTAAAGTTGCCGCTATTAGGGTTAATGCCTCCCCTTATCTTGCTGTCCGCAACTCTATCTTTAGCGGATGAAAATGCTGAGAGCGAATCCTGTGACGCTTTACCTGTAGCGTAAGAGCGCTTACCTTTTGAATCAAGATCATCGACTTTTTCACGGTAAAGCTGCTTTAGGGGCTCGAACTTTTCCATGCTCCGATTCCAGCGGTTAATATTAATTTCTGCCGCTTTTTTTTCCGCTGCCGTTTCTTTAACCTTATTATCGCCGCCTTTATAATTTAGGTGGTATTTTGTATTGATTGGCTGGAATTGGCCGCTATCTTCGGGGTCACAAAAACCAACCTCTAGCTCATAGTTTAAATTCATAATTCAAGTCTCCACACGGTATATGCTTTTTTGTAATTCAGTTTTGGAACAATCCTTTCAAACCCGTCTCTGTCAGTCCAAAACTCAATAAATTTTGCGCCAAACTCTTTGGCTATAAGGTCAATATCTTTTTCGTATTTTTTAATTGCGCAGCCTGACATTGAATAAGCAAACCAAAGTAGTAGGCCGTCTTTTCTCTCCCTTATCGCTGGAGCAATAACAATAAAGTCGTCACCGCATGAGAATAATTTTGCAACGCCTTCGTCAAGAGAATCCTTAATATCTAAAATATTTTCTTGGCTAGTGTAGCCCTGCATCTTTTCTTCCATAAAATCCCATAACTGTTCATGCTTTACGAGCTTTAGTTTCATTTGAAAAGTAGCCGGTTAGAATTAATGCCAATATTATTCATAAGAAGAAAGCCAAGCAGCATACTGTGTTTGAGTTGCGCCGCCTGCCACAATAAACGCTCGGTACTCACCCATAGCTTTTGTAGACCTTAATGCCTTGAGCTCTTTTAACTCGCTTAAATAGCTTACCGATGTTGTTATTGTAACAGTAATAAAGCTGTTGTCTGACAATTCCCACTGCCTATGTTCTGTTTCAGAAGATGATTCTAGCTCTGTCCAATAATCTACAATTGTTTGAAGTCTTTTTTGCGTTACATCATCAAATAAAAATATATTTGTATCGGCAACTTCTACAGGAAAGTTTTCAATTGTAGTTAACCCGCTTCGTAATTCTAAGTTAGTGACCAAAGGATCGTATGGAGTAATGGCAGGCATATTAAGTAAACACCTTAAAATTTACATCGTTAAAAGGAAACAAAGAAAATTTCATATCGTACTCACCAATGATAGGCGTACTCCATGTAATAAAACCATCATCTACTTGAATGTCGCCTGCCGGATGACTAAAAATAGCACCAACCGGTATATTTTCTATAAAAAGTACATCGTTTACCCCCATGTAAAGTTCAGTAAATGAAACTATAGGGTCTGGGCCATGAGTGCCTGTTAGCGGCATTGTTGGACGATCAACTACTGAAGTGCCGTCGTAGTAATAAACATCATCATAATCACCAGAAAAAGAAACCTCATCAGGTGTTGCATCAAATATAACGCCATTGCTTGTTTTTCTGATAAAACTTCCATCGCCTCCGTTAGCAGGGTTAGAAAAATATGAAACGCTCATCGTTTGGCACCCTGAAATAAAGCCCTAAACGGGCCTTTTATTAGCGGCCCCCAACCGCCTATCGATAAAAATCCAGTAAAAGCAAAGCGGTATGTATTTACCCCCAAGCTAGTTATTGGGTGTGTAAAATTTTCCATATTCAACTCTTCTAAATTATAACCCGTAATAACAGGTACAGTACCCCCGCCCCCGTTTGGATCTGGCCCTACACCCATTATTGGTATAACGGTAGCCACATAAGACTTTAGCAATACATTGTTAAGATACACAGAAATTGTTGGTAATCCACCAGAACGATAAGAATTCCCGCTATGCGGAGCATCTAATAGTAATTTAAGTTCGTGAAATATTACTTTTTGCCCTAAAGAAAAATTGGAGTAATTAATAGAAAAAGAAAAAACGTTAGGCGCGCTTATGCCATCTTGACTTCCGTTATTAGCAATTATAGTTGTGTATGATGGCGAGTCTATTTCTTCTATTACAGTAATAGCATTATCAGCAATATTAATCGTGTTCACTGCGTTAATTGCGTTAGCTGTTAGAGTTCCGCTATAAGTTCCTGTAGCGCCATCTAAATGATTTGCAGTAATATTTCCGCGAGCGTATAGATTTTGAATCTCAACAAAGCCATTCTTATTTATATTCCAGCCGCTTACACCGGTAACATAATTTGTAGACTGTAAAATATTTCCGATATAGGCATTGGTGATATTACCAACACCAATATTGCTTAATAAAAAACTTGAGCTAATGCCGGTAACTTTATCTACAGCGAGCGATCCTATTTTAGCGTCGGTTATTGTTGCGTCCTGAATTAAGGCGCCGTCCATCACGACTTGATTACTTATTGTGTCTACAGCAAATGTGAGAAGCTGTGCCCCCGCCGATCTAATGCCAAACAAGTCAACGTCGAATATTTGGGTTTCTAAGTCGCTCGTATCGATTAAGCCGGAAATAAGCTCTAAAACTTGTGCGGGGTCCTGACTTATTGCGCCTAATATTCCAGAACTACTATTGGGCGGCCCCTGTATGTCGGCAGCGCTTGTAAATCTAATCCAATAAAAATAATTTACGCCCCGAACAACATCGACGTCCGCAAATTGAAAACCAATAGTTTGATGAACGGCTGTAGCAGTAGCAATGTTGTCCGAAGTATTTCTGTAAACAGTGGTAAAGCCGTGGTTAGAATATAGAGAATCGGGGGAACCCCAGATTAAGTGTATATGGCTAAAGCCTCCAGTAACGGCTAGGCTCGTTGGCACTGGAGGAATCGTTAGGTTATTTTCAGCGCCTCCCGTACCTGTGCCGCCCGACGATAAATTGGGGGCAAACCCGCTAATTAACTTTAAAACACTTGGATCTGAAAGATCCTCGGCGCGAATCCACCGCTTACTTTTGTCCCTGCTTTGTCCATCACCTTGCTCAAGTGTTCTTTTTAACCCGTCCAGCAATCGCTTTGTTTGATGGTCCAGACCTCTTGACGTGGGTGACACTCCACTCATATCAATTCACTCATGCTTGACGCAAGCTGTACCCTAGTGACTTCACCGGTGCCTCTATACTCAAACTGATCATCACGGTATCGTGACCGAGAAGGCAGACGAAAACCCTTATTGTTTTGCACGGCTATTGTTTTTATTGATATCCCGTCTCGAAAAAACTCGAGAGTTTGCGGGTATGAATTAGCGTCAACCTTCGCAACCGAAAGAAATTGATCCTGCGGCGACTGGAATAACTTGCTTCGCCATCTTCCTTCAAGCTGCGCGCCCTCATTCCAAGCGGTTAATGCCGTGCCCTGCTTTAAATAAAGTCTGCCGGTTTCCCTGTCGACGTATCCAGCCTCGGCAAACTGGTCAAAGAATATAAATCCCTCTTTCGGTGAAAACATTAACGCACCTTGATCAACGCCATTATCATAAAACGCTAAATATCGCTCGTCATAGCGGTACGCATCAAAGCTGGCAGGATTAAGCGCCCTAAACTGTTCTGGCGTTATTAAATCCTCCGATATAAGCTTTGCTTCCGCCCCACCTGCCGCGACTAACCCATCTGAAGAGGCATAAATAGCAAACCCACCCATATCAACGATCGATCGTCGCGATACGCAAGCCTGAATAGCGTCGATTTTATCTGCCCCCATTGAGCTAGGGTCGATACCTGTAATTACATAAGGCTTGCCGGTTGTCGCAACCAAAATACCAGAAGATGTGACCGAGGCGCCAACTACGTCAAAATCTAACCCCTGCTCATACTCGGGTGGCCAAGCATGCGGCCTGAACGGTTCAGAAAATGAAATAGTGTTACCATTCCACCCCATTATCCCGCCATTCGGTAGCGCAATAGCACCCTCAAGCAATGGGTCCGGCGCAAACCAGTTCGTGCTTGGCAGTACCGTACCTAAAAGATTAGAGTCGACCGAATCATCGTAGGTGGTCACGGCGGCACCAATATCTGCAACAAACAGGAATTCACCGGACAATTCAGAGCGGTAAATTCGCTTAGTTGCAATGATGAAATTACCGGAAGATACCGGAATGTTTGACAGGTTGACAGGTTGACCATCCCATCGATCAACCGTAACAGTAACGCTGCTCGGTGGACCTTCCGCCCCAAATTGATCTATATAGGTAACGACATAGTTTGTTGTAACAACCTCCACGTCATCCGGTGCGGCAATTGCTGGACCGGTAACGCTTATCGCCCCGACCGGCACCGGAATACCAAGATCATAAGTGGCGGACGGATAAGGTGCGGCAGTTTGGGCAATACTGGAAACCGTAAACTTAGGCACTCCATCACCAAAAATATAAGTCATAAGATTGGTGTCAGAAGCTATCGGCCCCCTTATAACGTCCACGACATTATCAAACTGAAATAAGAAGCCTCCAGAATCAGGATTGTATCTGTAGATAGTTTTTGTTGCCGGAAGTATCGGCTGAGAAAGGTCTAATGGTGCTTTATAGGTTTTCCATGTTGCATTTCGCAGGTCCATATTGCGAGCTTCACCGGCATAATTTTGGCTTAGCTGGTGGTCCTCAACCTTTGGCATCTCACCTAACGGGACACGTATATCGATTCTAGCCATTATTTTTCGTAAGCAACCTGTTTTGGCGACTGTCCGCGCACTGCCTGCCAGCTAACGCCGAGAACGTTAGCGAAGGTATTTAGATGGGTTTGAGCCCTAGAAATATTAGGTGTGCCCTCTGTGTCAGAGCTGAACAACACATAAAGCGCATACTCAATCAATGGCTGCCGGTACTCATCATTCACAGTTGTTTGTGTGGTTGCGTCCACTACCAAATTAGGCTGTGGCGTCATGCTCGCAATAACTGTAATGCTGCCGCCAGCGTCGATAGGCGGATTCAGATAGAAAACCGTTTTCTCTCTCTCATCAAAAATATACTCCCTTGCTGTTGCCTGTGGTGTAGCTGATTGCCAATCGGGGGTAAATGTATTCAAGCTTGTCTCACTGACACGATGAATAACCCTCCCTACCGACGATGGCGAACCATTGCGGACCACTGACAGTAATTGTGTTGCGGTTGTTGGCAGTGATTGCCTTGAGCCTTGCACGCACACCACGTCTAATTCTGTCGATGTTGCGTCCGGCCGGTATGAGTGAATTGATAGCTCAGCACTTAAAATCGCACTATAGATAAACTCGCTCGTATACTGGTCTTCATCAATGTCGCGCAAAATCTCTCGAATATGCGATTCTATCTCTTGAATTAACATTCACCTACCCAGCCTTTAGTAAAAATAGTTTTGCCTCGAACAAACTAAAGTAAAAATAGTTTAGTTAGGGCCCTAACTTTACTAAAAACACTTTAGTTTGGTTGTAATTTATATCCGAATAGATAACGGCCCCGAGAGGCCGTTTAATTAAACATAGTTAATGACGACCGTTGCTGCACCATCTGCAGAAGGTGTGTAAGTAACCTCACCATCCTCTGCGAATGTGTACGGCTCAAAAGCACCATCAAGACCTGCAGCGCTAGATGTTACGCCATCAAGATAGCCAATCGTGCCCGCAGCGCCAAAAGCTGCAGTGCTAACGATGGTTGTCCCAGCTTGCACTTGGATTAATTGATCTAAAACGCCAATGGCAGAAGTAACTTTCGCAATTTCCGTCTTGGCATTACCATGGGTGCCCGAATAAATGGGCTTATTGAAAATATTAGATTCCATAATGGATTCCTCTTAAAAGAATTAAAAATGGCCCCAAAAGGAGCCGTTAAGATTAAACTGAAACAGCCGTGTCCAAAGCAATAACGCCATGATCATTAACTCGACCATCACCACCTTGAAAGCGAATCTTGGCACAACCACGAATAGACGAGATTGATTGCTCTACTCGGTTATCGTGATCGACAAGTTTGCTGATATGCTTGAACGGAGACTTACCACCAGCATCACCCCATGCTTCAGCAACTGCTTGAGCGCCGAGTAATACCGCACGATGGACAGGAACGCTAGGAGTTACATCAGCTGTAATCAAGCCAGTAGCTTCATTAGTTGATACCGTTGCAACATCGCCAGCATTCCAACCAATAGCGCGAGGCGCTTTTTTGATCAAGATGTTTGACCACATAGCGCAATCACCCTTAAATAAAGGATGATCCATGCCTTTAGTGCGGTTATGGGCTGCCGTAATAAGATCCTGCCAGCGGCGACCGCTTGTATTTTCAGCCGAGGCCGAAGTCCAAAAGTCAAACCATTGGCGAGGACTAATATAGAGCACATAAAGCGGGTCATACATTGCGCGCTCATCACCTGTATAGCTAATAGGCTGCAAGGGAAAGGCATCTTCTTCGATCTGCAACATCAATCTGTCAACGTCAGTAAGCGAGAAAGTGTCAGCTGCAACAAGGCCGTCCATTGCCGTCTTGCCATTAGCATAGGTATGATGATCAAAAGTGGGCGGGCGAACCGGATTAACCATGATTTTGCTAAAGCTTGCGGCAGTAGCTACCGGCACCATCCAATCTTTACGCTCAAGCGTTCCACGATCACCGGCAAGCTGAACCTGCATTACTTGATCGCGTAACTTATTGCCCTGTGGACCAAGCAAAGAACGAGCAACTTTTCGCAAGTCGTGTGGTGTTTTTTGCTGAGTCATCTTGCCGCCAGAATCGACGCCTTGACGATATTGGTCAATCTTTAACGAGAATTCGCCTTTCTTCAATGAAGCTAAGCGGCCCTCGATGTCGTCGTCGCCCATCACTGGTTCTGTGTGCAATTGCTGGAACAAGTCTAAAGTAAGCTCGTTACCGGCCTGCTTTTCGAGATTAGTAACTCGAACACATGGAGCGGCTTTGCTGGTTTGCTTAGATCCATCAACCTTGCTTTCTTCAACTGCCATAGGCGCGCTGTCACAAAGTAAGTTTGAAAAGACGTTAGCGGAACTGGCTTCTACGAATAACGCTTGGCCAAATAGTTTTGATGCTTGTGCATCGGAGATGTTCGTAGGCATGATAGCCTCCTAATTAAATCGCCTCGAATACCTGTGCTCTCATGGCGGGCGTGAGCTTTTCTAAAGCGTCAATTTGCGCCTGTCCAGAAAGTTCGGCTATCTGCTCCACAAACGATTTTTCAACCGAGGGAGAAGTGCCGGATTCGGTAAGTGAGGACGGGATTTGTTGTTTGTCCTGAAGCTGTTTTTGAGCGATCTGTCCCGCTAACTTCTCGGGGTCAACCTTTGGCTCCGCTTTCGCGTTATCAAAAGGCGTAATTCCAAGGTCAGCTTGAACACGCTTTACAATTTCAGGGATGCGTTGTTTTAGAGAGAGGTCTTTATATTGCGGCAAGGCTTGAAGCGTAGTGTCGTGCGCTTGTGCAATTGGCCATATATCAGGGTCGTTAATCCACTCGCCTAGGTTTGGGTCTGACTCAATAGCCGCCATACCTTCATCTTTCGGTTCGTTTTGCTTTAAAAGCTTCGCAATCTGCGACTCAAGTGCTTCCACTCTTTTGCTTTGTGCATCTGCTTTCTGATAGACGGCTTTAACTGTTTGACCGAGATCGTCGAACTCATCGAGAGCTTCTAGCTGTTCCTCTGTTAAATTGCTGGGGTCATTGATGTTTTCTGGATCAACACCCGACTCCTTCAATTTATTTAAAAGGCCGCTATTTTCCTCCGATGCTTTTTTAAGATCCTCCATCTGCGTTTTAAGAGATGAAATTTCTTGATCACGTTCGGCAACCTGCTTCTGCTTTTGCTCGAATCGAGCGTAGGGCATTACATGCTTGCCATCTTTAGTTAAAATACCTTCTGGTGCGCTGGTCGCTTCGCTGTCACCGTCTTCAGTTTTGGGTTTAGTGTCTTCCTCTGCTTTTGATTCGGCCTGATCGGGGCTTTCCTCTTCAGCTGGAACATCACTTAACGCCAATTCTTCTTTCGGATCTTCGACCTCTTTTTCCTCGGCTCCTACTTCTTCGTATGCGTCCAATAACTTATTGATTGCATCCAAATCGCCACTTGCCACGGCATCGTCTATTGCTTGATCACTTAACTCTGACATACTTTTCTCTCTTCATTTGTCGCATGAATGCGTAGGTTTTTGCCTTCTATCGCTCAGGCTTACGAAAATTCGGGCACAAAAAAACCGCAATTAAGCGGCTTGTGCGAAATACTGTTTTGTTAAATTCTGGTCGAAAAAAAAGCCCGTTAAGGGCTCTCTGCTTTTAAATTAAGCCTTCTTGCTTTGCGGCTTCTCTTTTTGCTTGTTCTTCAGATTGTTTAGCCCTAGTCTTTTCATTAGCAACTAAAACTAACCCGTTTAATGCGACTTGAAGATCGGTAAACTTAAATACCGCTTCATTTCCGCCAATCTTTAAAGCTACGGTATGGCTGTCATCTGATAATTCAAAAGAGCCAATGGATTCTTTGCCGTCAACATAGACAAGCATTTTGGGCTTTGATTGATCAAACATGGTTTATTAATTCCTGTGATTGCGTTACGGGGGCCGTGCGCATAAGCGCCACTTCGGTTACTAGCTTTTTAATATTTGCTTTTGTCATCTGTAGGTCAGTAATTGCCTGCTGCTCTTCTATGCCGACTAGATTTTGCTTCTGCTCTGCTGTCATATTTTCAAGCTCAAGCTTTCTAACTTTTTGCTGCATTTCTCCCAGCTCAAGATTAGCCTTTTCTATCGATAGCTGTTCCATCATTTGCTGTATTTGCATTTGACGTTGTTGCGCTGCCTGCTGTTGCTGTGCTGCTTGTTGCTCTTCTGGCGTCATACTTTCTGGATCGATACCTTGACCGCTAAGTTTCATTACCTCAGCTACCATTTTTTCCCTATCTGGATGATCTGTGGTTCTCAACCAAAACGGCATTAGTGCCTGCTTAGCTTCATCCGGCAGAGTTTGGATAATCTGCATTAGCTGCTGTGAATTTTGCTGACGATAGCCTGAAGATGATTGAATATCGCCAAGAACAACCTTTGCTTTAGTTGAAACTACATCATTATCGACTAAGCCGTATTCATTCTTCTGGTTCAGTACAACTACTTTTGACCTACTGCCAACCTCTCCTTTTATTTTAACTTCGTGATTTTCTTTTTCTTTCAAGTCATCAACAATAAAATCAAGTAATAGCTCGCCTACCATGCGTCGACTGTGCCGATAGTTATCGTTTATCTCACCGAGAGTTGTTGCTGACTGCTCAACCAAAGAGTTGATAGCTATACCGGACGAGGCACTTGAATTCTGACCCAAGAATGAAGAATAAATGCCCGCCACTTCCTGTATCATTTTTTGATCGTCGCGCATCATGTCGTATTGTTGAGCGGCAATACTTTGCTCTCTCTCAATCCTAAAGCCATTAGCGTTTTTTCGATTAGCGTTTAAGTGGTACATACTGTCTGCACGATACGCTTGATCCATAGCTTGATTCGGGCTCATTCCCTTTAACGCATCCTCATCAACGAACATATTAAACGAATTAAGCTGGCTTGTTAGTTTTGACCGACGATTATTAACCTCTTCTTGCGGTGACAGCATTCCGCGAATCAAGCCATACGGTATGCCGGTCAAGTCTTCTTTGTATCCCCAAAATGGCACATACGGGAATTTATCGTGCGGCAACGGGCTAGGAATATCAACCACACGATGACAGCCAATAAAATACGCCAACCGCATTACAGCAAAATTAGCGTTAACTACTTCAGCTTTTCCGAGAGATAAAAGGTTTTGATGAATCGGGTTTTTAACATTTAAAACTGCGGATTGATCACCAAAGCGGATCACGGGCTTTCTAACCCATTCTCGATACCAAAGCTCATAAATCATTACGCGATTATTGTTAGTGTCTAGCCACTCATCTTGATTCAAGTGAGATTCACTGAAATCCGAATAGGCACCAAGCAAGCTTTTGTATTGAGATTCATCGTTATCATAATCAACAATAAAAGACTGCCAGTTGTTCTTAGTCATCCGCAAAAGGTCTTTATGATCGGGAAACATCATTTCCGCTTGATCTATCTCATACCACCTCTTTCTTTTGAGCCATCGCGCATCACTTAGGTCTGCATTCTTGCTGTGCCAGTCCCAGTATATTTCGTTGCGATGAACTGTATTGACCCTGTACTTGTATTTAAACGGATCGGTATTGCGGTTTATTTCGACCCAATTCAGGCCCGCTTTAATTTGACCAGCATAGGCGTCTGATACTGCTCTGTTTGCATCAGTTATTCGCGCAGCTTCGTTAAGCTCCACGTTAAGCCCGTCACCTACTTCTGCATGTTCATCATTATCTGCTCTAACAATCCAATCTGTTCGTGTCTTAGCTTCCATGCCGAGCACACCGTCAATAGCTGGACGAATTAAGTTATTAACGTGGTTTGGCTGCCCTCTTTCTGCTTTCGCTGCCGCAACTGCTGGATCAATCTGCTTGTCGTCGTAAAAATTGACGCACTTATCCGCAACACTTCGCCATTCCGGTTGCTTCGATATATCACCAATAATTTCTTTAAGCTTTAAAATGTCCATGCCGGTTTTCGCTTCGTCGTGGATCACATTGTTCTCCAGTCAGTTGACCGACTAAGATCGATCGGCATTGGTTTAGTTGATGCTATTGATAATCCGGTCATAACTAAGTATCTCGTCGCATCCATAATATGATCATTTTGTTTAACAATTTTGCCCTTCTCGTCTCGCCTGTAAATTCTGTATTCTTTTAGCCAATTTTGAAGAGTGGAGAACACCTTTAGCTTGCCGGAAGATAGACGCTGATAAACTTCCAGTATCCCCGCCTCAACCGCGTTGTCTGCCTTCGTTAAATTTAAACCAAGGCTTTCATAAGTATCCATTAAATTCTCGCCGTCTTTTTGACCTGACGCACGACTTGCTGGATCAATCGCGCCTTTAATCCAATCACCTCTACCCTTAATTGATTCTGCATGTATGCTCGGCTCGGCTTGACCCCTGTAATGCTCTGAGTACAAATAAAGAACATCTGAATCACGATCCAGCGCGCCCCAGACCGACGCTGTGCATTTCCATCCAACGTCCATCCCATAAGCCAAAGCCCAGTGTTTGGGTATTTCGAAAGGGTCGCAGATAATATCGCCTTCAAGAATTGGATAGATCGCACCCGCCCCCATGGTTGGGACACCTTTCGATCTAGCTTCTCGCTGGTGTGGCGGTAATGATGCAAGTAATTCATCTTTTTGTTGCTGCGATAAATGAGGAACATCATCCCACCCTGCTGTAATAACCGCTCTACTCATAGCAGATTTGCCGTTTCTAAAAATGAAACAGTAAGTGGGGTCAATCCGTTAATTGGCGTATACGTCATTATCATCAAGCCGTTTGTTGTCATTAACCTAACTAGCGCCTCCGAATAAACATCCTCAGGAACCTCTTCATCAAACCAAATAATATCGGCCTCAAAACCCTGAAAAATTCTTCGGCCTTGATCGTAGGACCGCATCATTATTGTTGACCGCCCAAATTCCCCAGCAATTCTTGCTGACTCAAGCGCTTTAGCTACACCCATTTTTGACTGAGTTGTGATTATTGATTTTTTCGGGATTAAGCCAGAGCCAATATCGTCGTGAGAGCCAAACAGCTTCTCTTGCAAAATATCTCTAGTTGTTGCGGCGGTATCGCCTGCAACCAAAACTCTAACCGGACGAGAAAACCTAAAGCCAGTCCACCAATGCGGATAATCACCAGTCATGTGGTAAACAACTTCGGCTCCACCGGCAACGGTTTTACCGACCCGATTACCGGCCATAAACAATCTTTCTTTGTGTGCCTTCCCCGCCGTGAAAAACTCCAAGTGCTTTGGGTACAATTCTCTTCTGAGATCACCCTTTTCGGGAAATAGCTCTTTTATCGCGTTATATTTCTTCCTCCTTGCCTTTTCCTCCAGCAGTTGGGCCAGAATTACCCTTTGATCACGGCTGAGTGAGTTTTGCGATTGCTGTGTTAAGCTCATCGTCGCTCATTCCCTCAAACTTAATATCGGTTTTATTTTCGGTTTTATCTGTAAGCAATCCATATCTCTTGCCCAGCAACTCCATCATTCCCTTAGCTACCGCCAGCTCTACCTTTTTATGCGTAATTTCGCCAAGTTTGACACCCTCTACAACAGCTGTTTCGACCCTCTCAGCCTCGCCAGTTGCCATGCGTAGTATGGACAAGGAATCTCTTAGCCAGTCCTCTTCACTGTAATTAAGTGCCGCCTGTGCTTCTTCTGCCGCTATCTCTTTAGATGTCTCCACATATTCGTTAACGTTACTATTTGTCACTAGCAACTGGCACGCATGTATTCGCGGAGTCTCACTTGCATAACCAGCATCCAAGTATGCTTTGGTCTGAGTACTGCCCTTGGCTAACGACTGAGCAAACAATAATGGCTGCTCTTTCATGCTCCCAGCTAATTCAATCAGTCGTTCTTTTTTTTCTTCTAAGTTCATAGGTTCCAGATATAAAAAAACCCCAATTAAGGGGTTTGTGGCTTACTTGTATTAAACTAAAAATAATCCCTTCTTTGCTGTACCGAAGGATCGTATTGATAGTTATAACCCCGCTCTACCTCACGCCTTGCGTTTGCGACTCCATTAAGAAAAACCGAGCGATAATAATTTGATTTGTTTGCGTCTTCCCATGTCTCCCCACTCATACCAAGCAGTCTTGATTTAATGCCTGCTATGATCGTTTCGTAATATCGATCATGTATGTCTCTTGAGTACTGCGCAGCGTCATGGCTTGGCTGTAGCGCAACTGTGAGATTGAGAGCGTCTGATATATTGTCTTGGTTGTACACCTCGATAATTGTAGGTGACAATTTTCTGAATGAAGGCTGTCGCATATCATTGTAGCCTTCGGTCATAGTTATAACGCTGCCGCTAGCATCCTTGGTTGCGATTGACTCAATATCGACAATAACTGTATTAGCTGGCGCAACTATTTGATAGCGATTACTTAACGTGTTGAGAGCCATGCCTTCTAACTCTTGCTGCCAATAATACGTCTCTTTGCAAAATTCAATAATTGCATGGCGGGCGTGAAACATTCGTAAATCGAATGATGATAGCGGTATCTCTGCGTGAACCTCGGGAAAAAGAGTCTCTATGTCGATTAGCGGATGCTCAAGATCGATATATTTTACAAGATCAACTGTAAGCGTGAAGTCAGCCGTTAATAGCCCGTCACTCGCCCTTATAATAAGCGAGTAAGATGCAATCTGGTCAAAATCCAGTGGTGCGGCGACCTGAATGGTTGGGCCCACTATAGAAAACGCATTCCCTGTGTTTCCGCTAACGATTGAATACGACAATACCTCAGTGTCTACTCCTGCCAGTACCGCTACTGTAAGACCAATATCTGCGTTATCAAGAATCTCGGCAGATTGATTTTGTACGACCGGTGGCAAATTCTCGTATACATCTAAAACACTTACTTGAACCGGATATGTAACGCTTGCCACATCGTCAGTAGCAACAACGTTTACATTGTAAGCATTGTCGGTCCCATCATCTGAAGGTAGCTCAAAATCTGGCGGCAATTGAAAAACAAGGTTGCCTTGGGCGTCAATAGAAAAAAGAGCACTATCAACACCGGATAGCGTATATGCAACTACACCAATCTCCCCTGTGGCCGAGTAATTTGATACCGCCGTGGCACGCTCTGCTATTTGCGGTGATTGATCTCCAGATACCGCCAGTACAACAACTGAAATAGGGAATGTCTGTATTGCCGTGGAGTTAGGCATTATGCGTTGTCCTCGGTGTAAAAGTGTAAGTGTGTGCTCGTAACTGCGCCAGCGTTAATATTAATAGTGTTTGGACCGGCCGTCATTACTTGGTTGTCTTCAAAAGGCTGCGGAGGTGGCGTGGCTGAATTTGTTATAGCCCAATACGCCAATCCCGCTTCATTGCTCGTAAATGTAACTGCAAATGTTGAGCCCGCCGCTATGTCGACAGTCGGCACAATAATATCAGTAATAGTTGGTGGGGTTGCATCTACCTGTATCTGTACAAGCTGAGCCAATGTAGCTACCGTTTCATTGCCTGCGGCATCTGTAGCAGTGTATGTTACCGAGTACACACCAGCCTGAGAGACGTTTACATTATTTGTTACTACTGGAGTTATTGCCCCGTCGATAGCATCACTGGCTGTAGCAGTTGGAGCAGTAAAGTTATCGCCAACGGTTATAGCTGGTAATGAATCGCCATCTACATAGCCTCCGGTGATCGAGATAACAGGTGCCGTCGTGTCTGGCACGCTTGTATCATTAACTGTTAAGGTCCATGCCTGAGTTGCTGTTTGGCCAGCCGCCTCAGTTGCGATTAAACCGACTTCGTAAATGTTATTACCGTTGGCATCTACAGGAGTGGCAAACGTTCTAGCAACCATGCTAGTAACACCAGTTGAGCTATTAACTGTAAATTGTGCAGAATCAGCACCAGTTAAAGTCCATGTTATCGGCGCTTCTGGTGTACCTGTAATTGACGGAGCTGCTGAAGCGTAGCCAACACCTTCATTTATAGAAACATTACTTATTGCGTCTATTGTAAATTCGTTGGGGTCATCTGTAACAGTTAATACGAAAGGCCAATCAACACCGTTATTTCTAACAGTAGCGTTGTAAGTATTATCTGTTCCATCATCCGCAGGCGCTTCAAAATTCGAGTTGGCGCGAGAAACTGTAACGCTTGTACCGTTATCAGTTAAAGCTAATTGTGCAGCATCGGCACCTACCAACGTTGTCGGCCCAACTGGATTAGTAATCGTGTAAATCTGAGAAAATACTGTATTTTCTGCAATGGTAATTGCCTGATTACCTGAGATACTGGTTACCGGAGTAAAGTCTTCTATGGTCCATGTATAAGTTGGCGAGCGAACACCATTATGAGTGTATTCATATTCACCACCCAATACACCGCTCGCAAAATCAGGAATGGTATCGGCACCAACGGTTGAGCCTGTAGTTGGGCCTGAAGTTACCCTCCAGTGGACTATACCTCCAGTAACTAGAACGTCAGAATAATCATTCTCTATAAGCTCTTTCCACGATTCCGTGTTTGCATAGTTTAAAACAGATCCGTCATAAGTTGTATCAGTGAAAAGCGATGCTGTAGCTGTAGTAATTGTAAACGTATCAGTAATTGTGCCGATCGTAAGAACAACATCAACATCAGTTGAATTGCTTGCTGAAGAAGTGCCGCGAACTGCTACCGTTTGCCCTACCGTTATAGTTCCCGATGCAGATGTAAACGCACCACCATTGATCGAGTATTCGCCACCAACAATACTTATCGGTGCCGCAGCATCAATACCAGCGATAGCGATAGCATTCGATGTAGTAACAGTGCTTAACGCTACGCCAGCCTGATCAGTAAATGTAATTTGATCTGGGTCAGTATCATCAACAGTGCCGACACTGTAACTAATAGCAACTTCAGGACGAGTACCGTCTGTACCTGTACTTTTAGCAAAAAACCGAAAACCACCATCACCATCAAAAAGTGTAGGTGAGAGTATTATCTGGTTGCCAGAGTTTGTAATTAACGATTGAACAGCATCAGAAATATCGAATACAGCAGGGTCAGTGTCAGAGACAGTTGTAATAGGATCTGTTGCAGCATTTTTATCTAGTGCGCCTCTTGCACCTGCCGTTTCCCAGCTTGAGCCTGTGGCAAAACTGTTGTAAGTAGCCTCTGTTAGAACTACAGAACGTAGTGACGCATGTGCAGAAATACCAAATGAACCGAAGCCACCTCCATTGAAAGGCATAGTCAAGGTGGCAAAATCTACAGTTGCGGTTACGGGGATAGCAGCAGCAGCTAAACCAAGTAGATGCAAAATGCCAACGTTGGCCTCTCCTGCCCCATTACCTAAAGCTAAATTAGCATCAGCAAAGTAGTTAGCTCCTGCGTTTTCTTGGCGTATAGATGCTTCTGATAATCCAGCAAATACAGCATCAGGCGCTACAGTATGCTGAACAATTAAGTTGTCTGTTATAACGATAAGTGGCATTAGATATTTAACCCCTGAGCCCTGTAATAAACCAAGCTTTCACGAATATAGTCGTTCAACAAAGACCAGTTATTTGTAATAGTTGCTGTAGCTAATCCTGAAGGTGGAACATAAGCTAGTGGTAAATCTTGCTCGAAGAACGCTTGATAACAAATAGCAGCGTAGAGAAAGTAAGTTACAGGTTCACCGTGCGGTGAATTGTCTTGCCATAAAATTTGACTATCGTTAATAGCTGCAAAAGGTGCGGGGTCAACACCATTTCTTATTGCTCCCAAGAACATGTCAGCCATTATCGGACCGCATGGAACAATTCTAAAGTTCAGCGTTGGATGAGCAGCAACAAGACCATCGTAATAGGACACATACCAAGTGTGGTAGTTTGTCCTGCACTCTTCCCAATAAGCATTTATCTCTGCCGTTGTTAGAGCGTTACTTGCCGCTTCTTGCATGTGCTCATAAACCCATACATCTGAGCTTGGAGAGCTTGCTTCAATGTACGCCATTACTGCACTAGCTTTTGCGACAGTTGTTGCAACGGTTTCTGTCTCGTATACAAAGTTAGCAGGCATGACAACTAAACTGTCAAACGCTGCATCAGTGAAGCTTACACCCTCAATCCATGCGTCTGGAGTATTCGCTGCACCAGTAACTATCTCAGGCGGTATTGTCTGGTTTTCTAGTTGACCAAACTGCCCTGAACTTCTGTAATCTAGGGCTGCCGAATTTGTAAGCTCACCGATCCACCAATCTGTCCATACCTCACCGTTAGGATAAGTAGCATCAGTATGTTGCCAAAGGGAGTGATGAAACGCGTATTGCCTTAAAGACGTTATAGCTGCATTAGCCGCAACAATATTGAGAATTCTATTAACAGTAATCGAGACATTACCGGCAGCATCAGGGTAAAAATAAGGTAATGTATAACTACCACCTACAGTTGAGTAATCAACTCCAGATAAGTCAGCAAATACTTGGCCTGTACCGTCAACATTATCGTTCCATGTTGCGCCTTGATCTGTATATGTTGTATTAACAACAACATCAACACTAGCAGCACCGTTTAATGCAATAGTTGGCGCAACTAAATCAGCAGCAGAGGGAACAATGCCATCTTTCCAAGTGCGGTATAAAGTCGTTCTTGGAATATCTGGTAAATACAATTCACTCTTAGAGCCCCATGTTCCAGAGGTTCCGTACACGTATAAATCTGTACTCGTAATAACCATGTTACGAATACCGATTTGCTGGCAGCGATTGAAAAAATAGTTTTCAGTATTTGCCATGCCTTGAGTTAAAGCAAAGTCTAGAAATGCCTGCTCTCTTTCTTGCTGAGTACCGTTTGACCCGAGTACTGCCAACAAATGTGCGCCAGCTTCATAGGTCCAAATATTTTCCGGCAAGATGCCAATATTAATATGTGCTATAAAGCCGGTCTGAATCACGGCTTCAGCAGAGACAATATTGGCGGCTTCCATCGTTGCTTCGCTATCACCTACCTGCCACTCTTCAGCCGCATTGTAATAAGCACCTAAGCTAACTACATCAAAATTACCATTAGCACCATTAACACCTATTCTTTCTTGCGTCCTGCTAATAAAGTCGGATTGCGTCTCAATAACTCTTACAGACTCTCTGCCACCAGCAGTAAACACAGGGACAGCAACATCAAACATTTGAGAGCTTCTTAAACCATGTGAATTATCGACTTGAGTATCAAAGTTAGCACCATCTAAATCAAATGCAGTTTCAAGCCATCCGTAAACCTCTGTTACGCCAGCAGGAGCAGTAAATGGTGTAACACCGTCCGATTGTAGAACCATATCTACTGTATCAGCAGTAGCATTGGTCACTTGAATACGCGTAAGCACAGGTGCGGGCCACGAATCACCGCTTGCATGATAGGGACCAAAACCAGCTAAACGAGAGGAGTTTGGCGATACTATTGATGCTAATAGCTGACCATTTGTAAATCCATGACCTACGCTTGTCCAAGTATTTGAACTCGGCACTGTAGAAAACGTTGTCTTAGCAATGTGAATCGTACGAACTACTTGTGCGTTATACCAAAAAAGTGTGTTCCACGACTCGTTAGTGTAAGCAATAGCAACACGTATACCGGCATTTAAGACAGAATGAATAAGAGTTGAAGCCTGTAGCACCCAATCGTTAGAAGCGTGAGGCGGTATATTCCAGTAAAAAGTGTCCGCACCAATGTCATTAACCATGCCTGCTTGTACTTCAAGGCTAAATGTAGAAGCCCTAGCACCAAACGTTTCTCCTGCACTTAAAAAAGTATCTCTTTCTAAAACTGACACATAAGACAATGAGTCTGGCGTAGTACGCCTTGCAAAATCTTGCTCAAACACTTCGTGTGGAAGTAAGTTACGAACGATAGGTGAAGGCATATCGTCACGAATATATGACAACCAGCCACCGGCTAACGCATTAGCATTGGCTTGGAAAGCAACAACATCTTCTGAATAAACAATGCTTACAGCAGTAAGATCCGCAGCGCTACCGTCACCGGACCTAACGTACAAGGTAATAGCTTGGCTTGGCGCAGCGGTAAATGTGAATGAACTTGCAGACTGAAAGCCAGAGTCAACACCACCGGCAAGTATAGATACTTCTGCACTACCGGTTTTAAAGACGGTGTATGTTCCAGCTCTCGGAAACGTTTGCAGAAAATCGTAACAAATTTGACGCTGCAATTGAGCAGTACCATCAATTGTTACATGTTCTTTTTCATTTATTGTATAAGTACCTGTACCGCCGTTATCTGTCCAACCGCTCGACATCTTAACGAGATCAGCCATAGGCCAAGCACCATTACCGGTAGTTGGGTTTGCGACTAAGGTGCCGATTCTTAAGGTGTTGGGGTTTACTACAGGAGCGGCTACACCACTAGGGTTAGAGCCAACCTTTCTACCTGAGACGCTGTCTGCACTTATCTGAAACGTACCGCTTGAAGCCATTATGGGGCCCTCAATATTGGGCGAGTATTTCCGCGCTTAGCCGCTCGGCTTGCAAACCGCTTAACGCCTTCATGGGAATACCAAGCTCTGACTTTATTCATACCGTCATCCAAGCAGATTTCTTTCATCTGCCTATCAACATATTTTTTCTTGTGTTTGGGCAATAAACCTTCGCGTAACAACTGATAGCAAGCATCGTGAAAAAGAGATGCACGCATAAAGGTTTTAGTATCGAAAGATGGGCCGGACGGACCATCCCAAGCATAACCTTTATGGACAATAAGAAGACCGGAGGTGTGAAGCTCGATGAAACCAGAAGGTGAAACAATGTTTTTTTCTGGGCGAAGACCGGTTTGGAAATATTCAGTTTCGTAAAGCTGGTATTTATAACCCTCCTTATAAAGCATTAAAGGTGGTAGCTCGCGCCGATCTTGATATTTTTTAACAGAAAAGAGAGGCTGTAAACTGAATCAGCCGGTATTGATCCCTTGCCCGCATTTTCTAGCGCGATCCTCTTCGCTTCATTTGCGGCGAAGTTAATGGCCGCCATTCTGGACGGCCTTATATTGGTGCCTGTATATTTTTCAGCAATATACTGGTCAATGCGGTCCGGTGTTATCTGGCTCTTATCGATGAAACTATCGTACCAAACAGTAACATCGTTAATACCGCCTATCATTTCCTTTGCAAACGATAACTGCTTTGAGCGAGTAGACTCGGTCTTGATCGCCTGATAAATACCCTCTTGCAACAAAACACCGTATGCTACCGGATTCTTTTTTATTGATGAGCCTATGCTCTCTAGGGTTGAGCAGCCAAGGGCTGAAAGCATAAGAAATGCGCTAATCAGTAGTAACTTTTTCATTCTTTATTTCCTCAATAATGGGTTTAATGATGGCCTCAATCGCAACCTTAGCCGCAAGCCTTTGCTCTGGAGTCATGACCGATGTATAAGTAATATTGCCCGCACTGATTGCAGCCGCAAAAATCCAGCCGCCATACCTTTTAAATATATTCTTCACGCGCGTATTGCTCCGATATTAAGAAGCGGCCTCAACTCCAAGGGACAGTTATTTTTTACAAGTCTGAGTTGAGCCGCTAAAACTTTAATTGTTAAGTGTTACTTAACATCAAATACCTGTTTCCCCAACCTTGGGTGAACCGATAAATGTATCCATCGACCATACTCGTTAATAAGCTGGTCAAAATGAATTAGATGGGGAATTTTTTTAATAACGTCCTCGATTGGAACGTCTGGAATTGTGAAGTCTACTGCCAACCCTAGTCTGTGGTGAGAGTTTTTAGAGCCGCCAATCTTTACGTTTAACTCATCACAACGAAAACCACTACTAACAACTACGGGCCGTCTAAAATAAGATCGTATAACCTGCAAAGCTAAAGCTGTTCTTGCTAAATTGTCGTTTACTGCATCATTCGGGGTGTTATCAATGCCATGGCGTGCGGCGGTTTGGCTAAATATCATTTCTTCGTAAGTGATATTCTTTGCAAGCCAGATCATCAGTTTATCTTTATCCCTGTTTTAATATAAATAGCTACCATTACAGCAAAGGAAAGAACGGTTCCGATAATCCAAAAAAAACCTTTTGCAACCTTTCCAATCCACCCGCCCACTTTGACAGCTCCAATGTAAGCCGTCCAAGCTGCAATCGGGGCTTTGATAGTGTCCATTATTAAAACGATATTCTTAGTGTTATCCCTGCTTACTTCTAGTATCTCGTCCAATTTTTTTCTATCTTGAGAGCGCTCAAGCGCATAAAACTCAAGATGCTGTTCAAGCTGAGACTTAAGCTCCTCTAATTCTTTTGGCATTAAAATATCTCAGGCGTAAAAAAACCCGCCGAAGCAGGTTTAAGGTGTGTGTATAGGAGGTGTCGCGCAGTTGTTACACGATGAACAGATTATATACTTTTCTATCAGCCACAAAAGGCTTAAATATTCACCCGTGAAGAACTAAAGCAGTTTAGCGATATTTCTCGAACTTTTTTCTTCATTCTATCTATATTTTGTGGAGTAACATTTAATTCATCCGCAACAGATTTAACGCTTCTTGTGTACTGAGAATAATAATTAATGCAAAGCTCTATTTTATCTTGGGGCAGCAAGCTAACTTTTAGATTAAAGTCATGTAGCTTTTCTATTGTGCTGGGCTGCTTGATTGCTAGGGTGACAATTTTGGAGTTCTTTGTATTTCTTGTCTCCGTGCCTCTAGCTGTCATATAAAAACCATCTAGCCACTTATCAACTTTATCGCCTGTTTTTCTTGATCGCTTCCCTCCATGATTTTTGACTTCCAGCAACGCGGTTTCGTAAAACCCTTGATTCAGAGGAACCCCGCCCTCTCTCGAAGCTTCCTCTCTATACTCAATCGCAAACAATGGCATGTTCTTGAACATTAGAGACCATAGACGGGGTATCTTGTCTAATTTTTCCATCGTTGGCAGGGTTTCGTTCATAAGACATTGTCCTCTCTACAGTTGTAATAATTGCATTGCATGTCAAACATGTTCTTTTCTTTATCAGGCCGTCACTGGTTACTACGTTATTTGGATGACACCTTGTATCTCTTACAGTCTCACACCAATCGCAATGGTAATTAGACATAGCCCCTCAACCTCTTTAAATGCCTAGTGCGGCGGTTAAATATCGTTTTCATTCGCTTCAAGTATTCAATCTCATATCTTTTTATGCTGTTATCGTGCTCTAGCCTTTCGACACGAGGTAAGCCGATTTTCTTTACTAATCCTATCCTGTAATCAACTGCATTACCTGAGCCGTGGCGGTTACACTTGACGCATTGTCCGTGAATATTAAATGTATTAAATCTAAGCTGTTTTGCGGCTCCTTTGCTTCGGTAATGCCCCGCGTCAATAGTCCCGCCGTATTTCTGCTCTGGTAGATTGCCGCAACTAATGCACGGCTTTCCAAAATCTCTAACTCTTATATATGCCCTTACCGCCGTTTCCGCTTCGGCCACCCACTTAGGTTTTGTCTTTATCGATTCTTTATCTGCACGATGCTTTGCGCTGGCGACTTTCTTTTTCTTGGCTTCTGACTTCTTCTTGCCATGCAATGCCGCATGATCAAAACTGCAAAAGTAGCCAAGAGGAACGCTAACCATATTTTTACCGACACCATATTCTTTACAGTATCTGCAACGCTTCTTTTGGTTTTGCATTAACTATCTCTTGCTGCCTTTGTTAGTTTTGATGGCATGGTTATATTTTTTTGCTTTCTTGATATGCTGCGCAAATCCAAACAGATAAACCGGAATACCCCATAAAGCAGAGAATAAAAATTAGATCCATAAAATGCTCAAACCTTTCGCCAAAAATTAACTTCTCAGCTAATCCCAGAAATAAATTAAACATTACATAAAAAAGCATGATGGTAGCTACCATAATAAACGGGTTTCCATCTGATGCTTTTGCTAACGCCAGCGCTGATAATTCAAGCTTGTTCATCCTTACTTCCTCTCTAGTTAAGTTAAATGATATTTATTTAATTTCCCCTTAAGTGCAGGTATTCTTTTTCTTTTTGCTCATCTTCTTCACCCTATGCCCTATTGATTAATCGTTGAGGGGCTGGCGCGCAAAATATCTCTAACCAGCTTAGTGCTCTTCCAGTCTCGATATGTGCTGCAACCGGAAAAGCAAGAACCTGTGCCCACCAACCTATTCTCATTAATAAGCTCTCTTGCCTTGGCTGCACTCAAAACATTTTTGCTGACCATTCTCCCGTTCTTAACCTCACATAAATTAAAGGTGCCTTTGCTGTTAGTTATAAACATATCGCGGCAAATTTTCGGACTCTTTGTGCCCTTTCTTAAAGTTGTGCTTACCCAGTTCATCATCTACCCCTCACTGTTAACGTAATTATCGCTTTGATGGCCAAGCCGGTAAAACCACGCCATGCTCGGAATATTTGCGAATAATAGTTTCAGCCACTTTCGACGGCTCAACCGTGTTTTGATGCTCTGACGAAACCTTGCCAGTCATAGCTTTAAGTAAGCGTTTGTACTGCATGTCTTTTATCATCTGCATTGTCCAATCGATTTCTATGCTGTCTTTGCCCAATATAGAATCCATCACGCATGGCAACCCTGCATCATTCAGTGTGTCAGCTACCATTTGGCACCAGACATGCAATGATCCCCTCTGTGCGCTGGTCATGCCTCTGTCAGTGCCATACTTAATATAAACAGGCTTATTACTTTTTAGCGCTTGCGTTGAGAATTCATCAAACCCGCGCATGATCTTATCTATGTCAGAATGGTCGTGTACTTCTGCTTGCATTAAACAGCCCACCAAGTCATGCACTGTGATTTCTTAATAAAACATTTGCGGCCCTCTTTTCGTGTACCGCTACAGTCAACCAAGCCTTTTTCACGATTGCTGTTAGCTCTAACCGTTTGTAGAACTCGCAATCTCTGTGCGTCAGCGTCAACTGTTGATCTAGCAACTTGGCTTGTCTTGACCATCATGGCTACCTCTTAATAAATGCGGTCTATATATTTCGTTAAATTCTTTTGTGGTTATTAGGTGGTGACCCATTACTCCTTCCCGCCTTGATAGCCTCTCTACCTCCTGCTTGCGCAAAACAGCCTCGGTTTTTATTGCTTTATCAGCGGCTCGAAGCAAACTAAAGCTTGCAGTCTTGTTAGGGTCTTCAAGTGAATATATTGACGAGACACTGCAACATAGAATTGCTGCAAGATCCTCTATTGATAACCCTGCTGATATTCGACGAGATTTTATTTCAGCATGGCCTTTCACTCTCTAACCCTCCCAAAGCTACCCGTAGATTCGGACGGCATTATCAGTTCAGCGTCGTCAGCCTCGACGCCAATTTTTGCAAGGGCCAACACAGCGCAGAATAATAAAATTAATATTAGCGATGTTTTTATGTAATCAGATTTACGGTTAGTCATGATCATTCCCATCTTTTATTCATTTAATCAGTACAGCCAATGCACGACATGGCATCATCATCGAAAAAATTCTCGTTCGCGTAGCCAGCTAAACTCTTGTAAGGTATATATTTTATAAAAGAAGCATTATCCGATGAAACGCCAACGGAATTACATCCCTTTGCTACCTTTTCTTCTTGCTCAAGCCACCATTCAGCGCGGTCGGGATAATCACGAATAATAGAGCTTATCTTGCTGATACCTTTTAAAAAGCAAAGATCACAATTTCCCATAGGGGTAGAGCCAGAGTCGTTAACCAACTCAAGATCAAAATCACTATTTCGCCAAAATTCAGCGACATCAAAACGAGTCACGCTATTCTTAGCTAAAAGCAACTCTGATACCCTTGGATATTTTTTTTCTTTCCACTGTATTTCATTAGCTGCCGCGGCTTTAGCTATCCTTCTGGGTTCGTCCGCCCTAATTCCGATCACATTTGTATATTCGCGAAACCCTAACTCTCTTTTCATATAGCGTTCAAAAGTACGAATTTTTAAATCTTGAGTGCAAAAACGAGCGACTGCATTTGGTAAAAATTTACGCTTATCTATTAGGCGTGAAAAAGGCTCACCATTTCTTGACGCTGACTCATAATCCACAATGTCATAAGTTGCACAACCTTCATCGTCATAATTGTGCTCTAGCCAGACGATATTTACACCCCATCGGATAGAGCACTGATATACAAAATCTAAGGTCTGGGGCATTTCTCTACCGGTGTTAGCGAAAACTATTACCGCATTATCGGGACACTTACCTTTATTTTCCTGAAGAATTTGATAAAGCATGTATGCGGACGATCTTCCGCCGCTAAAGGAGATTAAGTTTTTCCCTTCGCTTAATTGATAATTTTTATTTTCAGCTTTCACAAAACCTCACCCCTGTTAAATTTATTCTTTGTGCTGCCCACAGATAGAGACCTCAAATACTCCTTGCCGATAACATCCGGCTTTCTGTCGTATGGCTCAAGCTTAGTGATCGCATTGCCTTTGCTTAGAAACTCCTCTGTCTGGCGGGCTATCTTGTCCTGTATGGGCCTCATCTTTTTCATAGCCGTCGAAGCCGATGTTATTATTATTTTTTCGTTATTCATCACTCAAACATTCCTCTCTAATTTGTCCATGACGTGTCGCTAAGCTGAGCAGCAACAGTTCGGTGTTTTGTTTTATCGGATAATTGGTTGGCGGCTACCGGATAATTAACGGCAAATCCTGAAGAGGGTCTTATTTCGTCATTCCAGCGCTCGTTATTGAGATATGTCGTTGGGTGCATATTCTCAAACCCGCCCTGTCCTAGCCTGATCCGCTCACCAACATCAAAAACAAGCTTGTCAGTGAAAGATTCTGGATCTTTTTGCGATTGAATTATTTTTTTAAATATCGGGTGCGCTTTTTTCTTGTTCGTTTTGACCATTCCTGCTTCCCAAAAACGTTCGAACATATTATTTATATTTAATGGTTCTTGGTTATTGGTTATTGGTTCTTGGTTATGAACGGGTGTTGAACTGTTTTTAACACGTGTTGATTTCTGCTTACGCTCTGCTGCTTTTAACTTTCTTGCTTCAGCGCTAGCCTTACCTGCCCTTGCCTTAGCGCTAGTGTTTGCGCGGTACTTAGTGATTTCCTCGTCACACCGAGCATGAAAATAACCATCGCCATGCACCTCAAAAAACTCACCAAGAACATCATTTAAAGCTGTTTTTTCTTCATCAGACGAACATAAAAGACGTTTAGCCAAACGATCTAAATCAAGTGTTAGAACAGATTCGCTATCGTAATAGAGCTCTATTGCGTCTCTGTACACGCTCCGTTCAACACGTGTTAAATGTCGTGTGGAGTTGTTGAAGTCGCTAATATGATGAGGATAGAAATTCAAAACCTTAACCCGCCCTTTTAGCTAATTTAAAAATAAAATATTTAATGCTCATACCCTAATTAACCCCCTAATAATCAGTGCTTGACTGACAATCGATTTAATTGATCGCGCAAGTAATACTCTTTGATAACTTCATCAACCGTTACTTTTTCGCCTTTTTTATTTTTTTCTTCAGCAACCAGCATGAAAACCTTCTGCTGGTTTTCGTCAAAATCATCAAACTTCGGGACGTTCATTTAACCCCCTAAATTACGGCCTCGCTCTCAGCCGAAAATGTAATTATTATTGGTTCAGCTTTTGTAGATCACTTAACGCCATCATTGTCATGCGATCGCGAGACTTGAACGCCTCTAATTCTGACTTGGCGATCTGTACGATACGATTTCGCATTAATGCCCCCTTCTGTGATCGTTGAGCCTTAGCCCACTCGGATAAAAGCTCTGTTTCGCTTTTACTGAAATACAAGTTAGCGCGATTGGTTCTAGCGTCTTCTTGGTTTTGATATGCCACGGTCTTCTCCTTTTTCATAGGCAAATAAAAAGCCCAACAAGGGGCTTAATGTTTTTTAAGAGGCTTTTTTGTTTGTGTCAGGCCAGAGGCCAACAGCTTTAGCAACTCTGATCTCGCCAGATTCAGGTAATTTTTCAGCCCCTTCCCATTTGTAGACGGCGGTATGGCTGATACCTAAAAAGCTCGCAAGCTGATTAGCGTTCTTTGTTTTGGTTAGCTCGTAAGCTTCTTGAATAGTCATGCGAATATTAAACCATAGTTGAATATATATATACAACCATAGTTTAATTTATTTTTTTACGAAGAGATACAATTAGCGAATGAAAACGATAGATAAAATAACAGCGCTGCTAGACAGCAAGGAAATACCCAAACACAAAAGAGTCTCCCTTCTTGTGGAGGTCACAGGCAAGTCATGGCAGGCAATAAGCAAGTGGTTTAAAGGCACAACAAAAAAACCAGACTATGAAAACGTCAAAGCAATAGCTGATTATTTTAGCGTCGACGTAGAAAGTCTTTTGGATGAGGATGCGGGAGCACCCATGCCTAGCCCAAAAACAGAAAAGCTGGCCAGAATTAGCCAGCTTGTGAAAGAGTGCGCAGATCTAGGACTGGAAGATCTGCTTCTTGAGAGTCTTGAAACTTTTTCAAAAGTTGCTCAACCAAAAAAATAAACTCATCTAATTGGCTTTCGTTAAACCCAGTCGCTATGCCCATAACCCTATCTATAACCTCGCTTTTCTCCATACCAGCCTCCCTAAAATTTCGGCTAGTATAGCGAGAGATAATCCACTGTAAACTGTCAATTTTTTATCCTTCCGTCAATATTTCAGCACGATTACAAATATTTTGTTCTTTAGAGTTGATGGCGACCAAAGTTTGGTTTTTTTATTTTTATAGTTATTAAAGCTGGCCGCGGTTATGACAAAGTATTATTAATAGGCGGGGGTGGATTTATTTATAAGCTCCTGATAGACGGCCCTATCCTTCTCTTTCTGCTCCATATCGTACTCAAGAGAGCAAGACATATTCATTATTAGCTCAAGTTGATTATTACTAAGTTTTGGCAGCTGTAGCCTTATCTTTGCCTGTATAAACTCTCTCTTCTTCAATTCTTTTAAGATTTCTGCGTTGTTCATTCTTTACATATCCGGCGATGGTTGATTAAAAAACAAGCATCTTATATATGTGACGCAGTTCACACAATTATTATTTATAGCGAATAGGTAGCGAAATGAGAGCCCTTATGAAAATAACCAATATTTGGTCCTAGATTGACATAAAGGACAAATATATGGTCCCAAGCATAACCAAAGCGTAGGATAAGGTGACATCTTAGATCAAACTATTATCGTTCGATATTTAAACAAGACTATAATCTGTTTAGAGGTGGGCTATGTCAGAAGCTTGGGGATCATCAGAAAGGCTAAAAGAGGCGCGAATAAGGGCGGGATATAAAACCGCCGTGCTCGCGTGGGAGGCTATGAACGAATCAAGTGCGTCATCAATCGGTTTAAGGCAATACCGGCGGCTTGAGGGTGAGGACGTTCTGCCATTGGAGCACGCGCACATACGCGAAATAACATCATTCTTTTGCATCAGCTCTGACTACTGGATATGCAACCGCAAAGACAACAATATAGCAGCCCTACTTGATAAATGCCCTATCGATGCTATCCCGATCATAGAAGCATCAGTTAGGGGTATGGTAGAAGAGATTGAGCGTAACGGAGGGGTCTGCACGTTATGCGACCCGTATTAAACCATTTTTTCATAAGTGGCACCAAATTATATTGATAGCCTATGATTCCCCCCTATAGCTACGGCGGTTGAGGCGCTTAAAATAAGAGCGCTCTTCTTTATATCGTCCCCTTTTAATTGACCCGAAATTCTACCCTACCCCCTAAAAGCCTTCTGCATCAAATCGTGCCAATAGCACTGGTAATCTATACAGCCTATAGCTTTTAACTAACAAATTAATATTATTAATAGTTATATTTTTAATAGAAATTAAACTGTTTATTAAACTATGGTTGCATTAATATCTTAAACCATGGTTTAATAACCCCATCGAAACGGAGAAACAAAAATGAGCGATTGCAGATTCACATACGACCTTAACCAGCATGAGCACGAAGAGTTTATGGCTGATATGGGCTTGGATGCGCCAGAGCTTGATGCTGATTCCCTCCGTGACATGCATAACGAATTTGATGCTGAAACAAACCTTGATCTTCCCATGGTCTATGTAGAGCTAGACGCAGAAACGCAAAAAGAAATCGATCAGGAAAATGCAGAGAAGAATCGCAGGTTAATGCAGGTTCATTCTAGAAACGAAGCAATATTTAACCGTGCCTATAACCGCAACTCTAACAGCCCTCAAATAGTCGCGAGGGCTGCACAAAAAGCAGCGGAAGAATTACTAAACACAAAACTTTAATGGCCCTCCGCCACTCCTTGCCCCGCTAACACAGGGGGCTTTTTTAAAAAGGTGAGAATGATGAAAAACACTATATGCGCATTAACAATTTTATTTATCTTTGGTATTGCTGGCGCAATGGATCACGAAGACGAAGTTAGGCAGGAGATAGCAAGTGGTAGATAGAGAGAAGCAGCGAGAAACTAACAGGCGACTTCGTGAACGATTAAAAGAGGCCGCTGCTATTGCTGAAAACGCTAAAAAAATAAATGAGCGGTTGCGTGAACACAAAACTGTTAATGATCAAATAACTGAATTTTTTAGAGGGTGATATGAATCAGCAAGTGGCGCAAATAGAAAAAGAAAAAACCAAAGAGGTTTCTATTAACGATCTACCTCAGTCGTCTGGGCTAATGAATCTGGTAGAGAGAATGGCTATATCACCAGACATCGACCCTGATCGAGTAGAGCGAGCATTTGAAATGTATAAGCAGGTTCGGCTTATGGATTCTGAGCAGCTGTTTAACTCGGCAATGGCGAAGGCTCAAGCGGAAATACAGCCGGTATCAGCCAACCAAATTAACGACCACACTAAATCTGGATACGCTAATTTGTCAGCTATTCACAAAACATGTAAGCCGATATGGACTGCGCACGGATTTTCGGTTAGTTCTAGTTTTTATGAGTCTGAAAAAGAAGGCTGGATAGGTGTTGACTGTGAGGTGATGCACTCAGGTGGATTTGTTAAGCGCTATAAGAATCTTTACCCGCTCGATAACGCAGGCACTAACGGAACTAAAAACAAAACAACGATTCAAGCTATCGGATCAACGGGAAGTTATGCTAGACGCTATGTAGAGTTAATGATATTTGACGTTTCTGTTGGCGATGATGATGACGGAAACGGAAGCAAGCAGGTGAAGGAAAAAGATTTAAAGCCAGCCGAAAAGTCACTTTCAAAACAGCAGCTTGTTAACCTTAAAAAAGCTATGCAAATGGCTGGCGTTGAAGAAAAGGCAGTGCTGGAAAAATCGCAGATTGAAAAGCTTGAAGATTTGCCCCAAGGAAGGCTGGCGGGATGCATTCGCTGGCTTGAGTCATCATCCAAGGGAGAAAGCAAATGATTGTAGTTGAGTGCGAGCAAGGCAAAAAAGAATGGTTCGAGGCTAGGTGCGGCGCAATCACAGCAAGCAACTTTAAAGAATGCAGAAAGGTTTTAGTTTCAGGAAAAAACAAAGGACAGCATTCATCTAAAGCGAGAGAGTACGCGTTTAAATTAGCCGTTGAGCGTTTGAGCGGTAAGCTTCTGGAAGAAGATAAGTTTGAAACATTTGAAATGCGCAGAGGTCGAGAGCTTGAACCCACAGCTAGACTTTTGCATGAGCAGAAAAAAGGGATTCTAGTTGAGCAATCTGGATTCGTTTTAACGGACGACCGATTATTTGGCGCAAGCTTGGACGGCTTAATTGATGAAGACGGTATGAGCGAATACAAGTGCTTTATAGGCCCAAGCTCGTTAATGCCAATAATCCTAGAAGGCAACATTGACGACTGCAAAGATCAGGTTCAAGGCGGCTTATGGATAACAGGCAGAAAGTATGCGCACTTTGTTTTGTATTGCCCTGCATTAGAAGCTGTTAATCGACATTTAGAAATATTCGAAGTCGAGCGGGATGATGATTATATCGAAGAAATGGAAACCGATCTCATCAAGTTCAACAAATTAGTTGAGCAGTATATGGATAAAATCAAACTTAAGGCGGCGTAACCATGACCACACAAAACGAATTAGTAAGTTACGAAGAGAAAACCGTTATTCAGTGTCTTTCAGGAAAAGATGGTCTTGACCCGTTAATAGCTGAAGTTACTCAAGCCGTTAATAGTTTTGAGCATGATATGGGCACAGCAACCAGTAGGGCTAAAACTGCGTCTCTTGCTCATCGCGTATCGAAGTTTAAAACCGCTATTGACGGCATGGGTAAAGACTTGGTTTCTGACTGGAAAATAAAAGCTAAGGCAGTTGACGTAAACAGGAAAGCAATGCGTGATGCGATGGACGCGCTAAAGATTGAGGCAAGAAAACCTCTTGATGAATGGGAGGCTGAGCAAGCAAAGATTGAAGCCGAGGCCGCCGCGAAAATCGAAGCCGAAAAGTTAGCGGTAAAGAAAGAATCTGATCACGAAATAGCGGTACTACGTGATCGAGAGTATGACCGATTATTAAAAGAAGCCGAAGAAGAAGAGGCAAGGTTTATACTCGAAGCGCAAGAAGAAATGGCAAGGTTGAAACTCGAAGCGCAAGAAAAGGCCGCTCGCGAGCAAAAGGAACGTGATGATTTGATCGCTAAGGAAGCTGCCGAAAAAGCACGCCAAGCCGAAGAAGCTAAACGCATCGAATCCGAAAACAAAGCCAAGCTAGAGGCCGAAGCAGCAGCAAAACGTGAAGCCGATGCAAAGGCCGCTTTACAGAAAGCCGAAGATGACCGTATCGCCGCCGAAGCTAAAGCCAAGCAAGATGCTATTGACGCCGAAGCTAGGCAGGCTCAAGCGGTAAAGGATGCCGAGGCCAGAACCAAACTCGAAGCTGAAGTAAAAAGGCTCGCCGAAGAAAGAGAAGCCAAAGCGCGTGAAGAAGACGTTGCCCATAGAGCCAGCGTTGACAATGCCGCCCTAGCTGTGATTATGGATATAGGTATTAGCAAAGAGCACGGCAAGGAACTATTAAAAAGGGTTCATGACCGATTAGTTCCCAGCGTAACAATTAGCTACTAGAGGCGATAATGACTAAAGAGGAAGCAGAAATATTAATGCCGCTGATCCAAAAATTAAAAAAGCTAAACGTTGAGGCGTCAAAAATAAAGGGGCTTGATGCGCTAGATAAAAAGCTAAACGTAATTCGCGGCTTTCTTATGGCTTTAGAGATTGTAGAGGAAACGATCCAAGAAAAAGCGCATCAGCCACTAAACATTAGAGGATAGGATTATGAACACATTTAACATGTTAAAGGGTGGGGAAGATTACCACTCATGGATTCAAAACCATTGCCTGCTATGCGGGTGGAAAGGCCAGCAGCACCAAGCGCACAACGACTGGCAGTGGAGGAACTGCGACGAGGAAAGGAAAGAGCACCCCAAAAAGTGTTCTGGCATACCGAAAGGACAACACATTACCCCATAGGGCATATTAACCGGAGATAGATGATGCACACAGTTACGTTGGATGAGATTTTGCCAGCTCTTGATAAAGAGATTGTTTTAGCAAGCAGTCGCAGTTTGAGAACTAAACAAGCTAAAGACTTAAAGTTTGATGTATCGCAGCTTAGGTACAGAGTGAGATTTTATGATGGGACAAGCGCGACTAGCAATAGTTACGATGACATCAACGAAGCTATTAAAAATTACAACGAATTAAACGCTTAATTAACAATATATAGATTATGTGGTGGTGTTATGAGATTTTTAAATAGAGAAGACACGCTTTGCTTTTACAAGTTTGGGAAAATTATATATTCAGACTGCTTAATAAGAGAGAGTTTTTTATATGGTGATGGTGTTGCAAGACATTTATTTTATAAATTTTGGTTGCATAGCGCCACCACTTAATTTATATAAACAGTAGAGTTTTAGCGGTGTAAGAATTGCGCACGTTGCCACCATCGCTATCAATAAAATAAAAGCACGTAAGACACCAACTTACTGTAAGTGTCAAGCACGGATCGTACCGTGAAGGGGTTCCGACTCCTAAAAACTCTGTAAAAAATATTTATATAAACACTGGAGTGAATAAGTATGAGTGCCTTAGGGGATAGAATCAAAGCTGAAGAATTAGCCAAGACCAAAGAATGTGGGTGTGTTGGCTGTAAAAACAGAGCAACACATACTTGGTCAGGGCACCCAACTTGTGACGAGTGCGGAAGCCCTAGCAGGGAAAAAGGTTCTCGGTCTGTAATGCCAAACCTCATTACTTCATAACACAAT
>Ga0075466_1000005_pt1 | contig 64599 bp, 54 predicted proteins | sample DEB08_DNA_16_FD_71486 | JGI IMG/M metagenome (GOLD analysis project Ga0075466, IMG submission 71486) | Aqueous microbial communities from the Delaware River and Bay under freshwater to marine salinity gradient to study organic matter... | ecosystem: Environmental > Aquatic > Marine > Coastal ... | reverse complement strand
GATGGAGAGATTTGCTCACGTAAACCTGCACCTTCAACGATAGCAGATCCAGAGTCACCCATCATAGCATAAGCTCCATTAACTTGTTTGTTAGATTTAGAGAACCAAAGCATACGCTCTTTTTCTTTCATCCACTGACACATAAATTCGTATTCAGCATACTGAGTCCAAATCTTAGTAGATTTGTTAGACTTAGGGTCTAGCATCTCAATAACTAAAGGACGTTGGTGCATGTTTCCAGGCACAGTGTAAGTCTTAGATAAGAAAGACATTGCATTACGCATTTTAAACGGAGAACTATAATGAGTTTCACCGTAAGTTCTGTTTAAAGTTCTTTCTTGTGGAGAGTACTCCTTACTTGCTCTAGATCCTGCTGCAATTAAGCTTGGAGGAATAAAGTCTGCAGGATTAGAAGTCATCAAAGTACAAGGGTAAACAAAGGAAGCTCCTTCCATAAAAGGCTCTTGCATCACACGAACAGCAGTTTCACCGTCATCTAAAACTAGTTTATCAGACATAGCGAAATATTTTTCTGCCATTTTAATATTTACGATAGCACCGAATTGCCCAGGCTTAGCTGCTAAACCTGCATCTGAACTACCTTGTATAACCACGGCTTTCTCATCGTCACCTTTTAGGTACCATTCAAAGTCGTTATCTGTGTCAAGCTCTTGCTCTCCACCTCCAACAGATAGGAAGTAATCCATACCTGCATATTGATTCATACCAAATACTCTACTAATGATATTTGATACCAGTGTAGGTTCGGCTGCGAATACGCTTCCTAGGTGGTTCTCAGTTGTTAAGCCAGACCAGCTTTTAGGAGCGTACAATTGTAATGAACTAATTGTGTTTGCCATTTTTAATTAATTTAATTATTACTTGTTGTTTATATAAATAGCTCCTTATCGCAGAGATTTTCTCATAGTGTCAAAATTAACAGCTTTAGAGGTACCTCTACTTGGTCTGGAACCAGTTTTTTTCGTACTCTTTATTGCGTTAGCCAACTTACGAGTTGATTTAGTAGTTGACTGACGTTCAAATGCTGAAAAATCCCACTTTAGGACTGTAGCTAAATATGCTATTTTTAAATCAAACTCAGGATCTTTTTCTCTCATTCTCATGATTTCATTTTTTCCGTTTTTGTCTAACTTAGTTATACCTTTATATAGATTAGTTTTGTCTTTTGGAGACAATGCAAATCCAGGTAAAATTTCTTCTTTCTTTCCAATATGATCATTTAAGTCTTCAAGCCATTGTTCATGTGCTTGGATTCTTTGTTTTTGATCTTCTTTTTGTTTTTGAATCAAGTGAGTTTTTTCAGCTTTTTGTATCTCTTTTAAAGATGCTAAAGCTTCCTCAGCTTCTTCTTTCAAAACCCCAGAATCTTCGTATCTATTTAGCTTTCTAGTAATTCTCTCTTCAGACCAACCACTTTTAACTAATAGATCTCTTACTAACATTTTCTGCATAGAAACATTACTTTCTAAACTTTCTTCTGCTATAGATTCGTAAGACTGCTCGCTTGCGCTAGCATTAATTAAATCATATATGTTTACACCTGCTTCATAATTATCTAAAAGATATTTAATCTCTTCAGGCATATTATCTTTATATTCAGTTACTTTTTCGTCAATAGTATTTTGAACTTTATCTAGTAACCATTCTTCGTTATCCTCAAACTCTTCATCGTTAAAGTCTATTAACCCTTTATCTCTTTGCATTTCTGCAAAAATTCTAAGTGGGTTATCTCCTTCTTCTTCTGTAGACTCTTCAGTTTCGCTAGCTTCAATTGTTTCAGAAACTTCTTCCTCTTTATCTGCTGAAGTATTTTCTGTTTCAATTGCATTTTTATCTTCTAGCTCTTCTACGTTTGTTTCTGGAATTTCATCAACTTCTAGTATTTTTAATTCAGGATTAAAAATACTAGGCTCTTCTGCCACTTCTAGTTCTGCTCCCTCAGCTTTTGGCTGATCTTCTTTCTTCTCTGGACTAGTAGTTAGATTATCTAACACACTTAAGTCCAATCCATCTAAAATGTTGTCTTCTATTGCCATAGAGTTTTATTTATTAAGTGACAAAAATAATTATTTTAAGTTAGTATACAACACTTTGTCACTACAGTGTTGGTTAAATTATTTTGTTTTTATAGCTAAAACATAATTTATAAGATTATACTTTTTTGTTTTGTTTCGCTATTTTTGCTTTTTCTATCCTTTCTTTGGATGCTAACTGCTCTCTTTCTAGTTGCATTTTCTCTTGTTGTAGCTGAGCGTCTTGAGCTACCTTAGCTCTTTCGATGTCTAATTTAGCTAGATCTACACTATCTCTAACACCGTTATCATTCATATCTTGATCAACAGATTTTCCTAAAAGATTCATTTGTGCAATACGCACTTTAGTTTGGTTATCCTCAGTATTTCTTTGATCTTCTCTATTTTCTTTTTCTTGATCCAGCTGTAGTTTAGCTTGCTCAAGTTGCATTTTTTGAGCTTCTACTTCTTGTTGTTGCTGCATTTGCATTTCTTGCATTTGCATTTGTTGCTGCTGTTGTTGCTCAACTCTTTGCTGGGCTTCTTTTTCAGAACGTTTAAGATTTGTTCGTAAATCTGATATAGAGCTTGCGTTATATATTTGTACCACATCTGATAATGTCATTTGTTCGTTCTGAAGCGCGGCATGCGTTAATTGTTTAAGTGCTTCGATTGCCATATTATCTTTAGCAGAATTAGATATAAATAATCCATACTCTGATTGTGAGAATTGATCTCCATTTAATTTAAAGAATACGTTTGCTAAATCATCTGTCATGTACTGAATTCTTTTAGAATTTCCTTTGTACACATCTCTAGACACATTTAATAAAGTTTCTAAAACTCTAGTTTTAGTTTGATTATGAACTTCAAACCATTTTTCTGTAATATGCGAAGATTGCACTACAGCTCGCTGTGCATTACCTACTTGTTCAGAATTAGATATTGCTCCCATTCTTTGAGGAGTTACACCAGATAATGTATATATTTTTTGTTCTACAAAATCTAATAACTGTACGTGTTGTTGTATATAATTACCAGTTTCCATATCTAACACTTTATTTTGTGTAGATATATTACCAGCAAGTTTACCAGTAGATTGTCCTTTCTTACCTTCGTTAAAAGAATCTACAAAACCAAACTTCATTGATTGTGCATAGTACATCCACTTTTCTACTTCCCATCCATCGGGAATTAGTGATAAGTCTATTAAAGATATTTTACCTTGGTTAGATGCTATAGAAAGTTCTAATCTATACCACATAGTAATGTACATGTACACCCAAGGAACTAGTCTATCCATAAGAGATACAGACTGAGCGTTGTTTGCGTTGTATATTGTTCCAACATACCCAGAACTACATAAAGATAAATTATCCATATGTCTAAATTGTTGAGGTCTAACTCTAATGTTTATAAAAGTGTCTTCACCAATTTTAGTTCCTTCCCAGTATTCGTTAACCCACATGTACTCTATAGATTCTCCAATACTGTCATTTATTTTATAAGTTTCTCCTACGATAGTTTCTTGTGGAATACCTTGCTCATCAATGTAAGTTAATCTTCCTATCTTACGCATAGATTTCCAAACTACTTTAGTAACTCTAATGTTACCGTCTTGATCGTAGTAATTAAATATATTTGAGTCTCCTTCAGTTCCTTCTCTATTTTGTATAAAAAGTTTTTCTTGATTAGGAAAATTTAAAAGACTTTTACTATCTACAGAACCTTTATGCCCTTGTTCTTTTTCTAGTTTATCTATTTGTGCTGCAGTAAGATCTTCGTAGTAATTATCAATAACTGTATTTATAGACATAAATGTGTCTTCTACGATAACATCAGCATTATCTACATAGTCTTCATTATGCGGTAATAGAACATAAAACTCTAAAGGATTTACTCTTCTTACAGTAGGTTCATTAGAAACTTCTTCTACACAGTAGATTTCTTCTCCCACTAGCAATGCATCTTCCCAACCTTTAGCAAACTTTACTTTTAATTTTTGTTCTCTTTCAAGATAGTTTAAAAGTTTGTTTGCAGTAGATTCATTCATATCTTGAAAATCGTAATCAAAATACTTTTGAACTCTTTTTAATTCTTCAGGAATGTTTGCTTGAGCTTGCTGCATAAACTGTTGAGCTTCTTCTTGTGACGAAGGTTGCCCCATAGATTGCATCATTTGCTCTGTAGACTGCTGTATAAGCTGTTGAAATATACCTACAACTTGTTTCTTTTTTTCTTCTTCTTTAGAAGATATAGATTCTTCGTTTATAGATCTAACTACATAAGAAAAAGCTCTTTTGGCTTCTTCTCCAAAAAGTAAATTAAATATAGGAGATACTACGTCATAGTACTGCAGCGTAGCAGGAAGCTCTAAAGAACCTCCTAACCCTAAAGGGTCTGTAACGTATTCTAGATCTTTCTTGTCGAATTTACCATTATAAAGATCGTAGTTCCGCTTCTTTTTAAAGCGAGAACTACGTCTTGTATTATCATAAATACCTACTAAGCCTAATCCAGCTTCTATACATTCTTCTCCCCACTTCTGAGTCTTTTTTCTACGACTCAGTTTTTGTCTAGGAAAATCTAATTTAGGCATAAATTATGTTTAGGCTACTTCTAGAATAAGATATTCTACTAAAGGAGTATTGGCAGATGATTTTACATGTACAGTTGTATTGTCTGCAGACGGGAAGAAGCAGAATTCACCTGCGTCTAGCGTTGCAAAAATAGCGTTACCGTCATCTTCAATAATAATTTTATCTGTAGCGTCTAAGTTTTTAATGTAAACGTATGCTTTTTTGTTTGTACCTGATAAAGCTTCTACTGCAATACCCATTCGAGTTACTGAAGTTTTTACTACTGTAAGACCTTGACGGTTATCACCATCAATTGTTAAAGCTTTAGTCACGGTTTTTGATATATTAACACTATCAAATAAATCATTACTTGATATGCTAAAGGTTGCGTTTAAAGTTGCCATATTTTTATTTGTTTAAGATTAACCTGCTGCTTTTTCCATTAAGATGTATTCAACTGTAGGGTTACCTGCAGCTGGCTCTAAATCTATAGACTCGCAATTTGCTAAAGGAATAAATAAAAATTCTCCAGGCCCTAAAACTGCAAACCAGTCGTTTGATGTAGAGTCTGCAGTTACATCAGCTCCACCTGCACGTCTAGATACTTCTACGTACTCACCTGATGTATTACTTAAATTTTTCATGTATAAATAAGCTTTGTCTCCATCGCCTTCTATTTCTTTTACATGTATGCTGTCTTCTGTCCCATTTCCTGTTAGGTATAATTTACCTATAACTTGGGAATCTCCCGCAGGAGATAGTGAGTCTGTTTCTGTAAAACTAACTGTTTGCTTTGCAAACAAGTCAGTACTAGAAAGACTCAGGGTTACATTTACTGTTGCCATATTAATATTTTTTTAAAATTCGCGAATTAAAAAACAAAAGTAATAATTTAATGTTATCAAACAAATAATAATCTATAAAATTAGATTTTTAGTTTTTGATTTTATAGCTAAAACCTTGTTTTTCTTTTTGAAAATAAAGATTTACTCCAAAAACTTTGGTCGTATATAGTAGTAACTTTAGTTTCTTTAGCTACTTTTATTTTTTTCACTTCTTGTAAATGATACACAACCATCATAAATGCCATAACCCTATCAAAGTTTCCTGTATCATTATAAGCTATTAGTTCTTTTAATAAAGGTATACTTCGTATTTTATGTAAATTTAATAATCCTTCTGTACCGTAATCTTCTAACAACCACATTTTAATTAGTTCTTCTCCATAGTCTTTTAAAGGTTTAGACATATGCATACCTTTACCTCTATTTACTCTACTATTCTGAACAACATCTTTTATAATTTCTGGTTGATCAAGTAAAAGATGCGTTTGGTTTTTATACTCTAAATACTGATACATACCTTTACGTTCGTTTTCGTACAAGCATTTAGCGTTATAAAACAAAAGCAATCTTCTAACTTTCTCGTAATATTGATTAGCAGTGTCTGGTCTACCAGTGTATTCTGCCACAATACGATTTGTAAGTTTGTTTATAATAATAGTAGATCCTAAAGAAGATGTAGTAGAATCATCATGATCGTAAGGATCTGTACCTGCAAGATACATACCATAAGGTATTTTTCCTTCACTATCTTCATAAGGCATTTCGTATATCACTACACATCCAGCTAAATCATCACTACCTCTAAGTGGAAAATCTACAATAGGAGATAATTTAGCATTTGGTTTCCATGCTATTTTGTTACTCTCTGATTCTACATAAAGATCTCCTACGTAATCATGATTTCTTTCTTTATTAGTGGCTTCTAATTCTGCTAGCCTAGATAACAAATCTGCTACAGGAAACAAGTTACCTGTGCGCGTAAGGAATACTTCTGAAGGCACAAGAGGTCTGTTTTGTAGTTCTGCATCTAAAGCACTTCTAGAGTTTTTACTTTTCTTTAGTTTTTCTCTAAACTCGTCTAAATATTCTTTTGCAGGCTGTTCTTGTGTGTTTCCATTATTATCTTTAAATTGATTTAACCCTCTGTAAGCAGGTACAAAATAAGATATTTTACCTTTATCTTCCCACTCATCATTAAAAGAAATCATATCGTAAACATCTGGATTGTAAAACATATCTCTTGCATCTACAGTACCTCCACCTTCCATATCACCACCTGTACCCAAGTACATACAGCTTCCAAACTTGTATGCACCGTTTTTCATACATTCTACAGATGCTTCGTGCGAGGCTTTAAGATTGCTAAACATACCAATCTCCTCCATCACCATTACAGCAGGACGAGTACCATTGGCAGCAAATGCATTGTCTTTAAAGGTACGATGCTTAATCTTAGATTTACTACCCATAACTTTCCAGGTACCACCAAGTTTCTTTTTATATTCTGCAATAACTTCTTTCCCAGAGTACCAACTACCGCTGTACTGCTTAGAGAAAGGAGAGGGAAAAAATTTGTCTCCAAGTTCAATACCGCCAGGTAAATTATCCAATCCAAATTGTGTCTTTTTTAATATATCTCCTGAGTATTTAGCATCCCCTGCTCCTGCTACAATTTCTGTAGAAGGAGGGTTACCAATATCTTCAGGTTTATATGATTTTGCTCCATCAAATACAAACTCGTGCCCAATAACTCCTCCTGCAACAGAATAAGATTTACCAAACCCACGACTCCCCATCATCATAAAATTTTTAGCTTCATTCTCCCAAAGAGGTGCTCCCATATTCTTTTTATGTGTTCTGCGCATGTATTCTGCTGCAGGCACATAATTTGGCTTATCTATAAAATCTCTGTTACATGTAAACTCTTTATCATCTTCAAACCCAGAAAAACCCCTAGCCTCACACCAGTTGTAAAAAAACTCCCACTCAAGATCTCTAAGAAATGGTTTACCAGGAGTTTTAGTTTTAGAATGTGCAGTTTTGTTTAATAAAATTGTCCAGAAGTTTACATAAAAATATAAATTACCTGGCATCCATACACCGCTAACCCAATACCCTTCAATACACCTTTTCTTTTCTTCTCGCCAAAATAATAAGTATTCTTCGCTTGCAGGATGAAATTGAGGTATCTCTTTAAGTAAAAAAGCAGCTTTGTTAACAATCATATTAATCCTTTTTCAGAAGCCGACTCTTCACCTCCACCTTTAGTAGAGCCTTCGTTAGTTTCTTTATCAACTAGTTTTAAAAGACGTTCATAGTCTTCAAAAAGTTTAACATTAGTTTTAAGAAGCCCTTCTATTGTATCTGCATTTTCTTCGTATGTAAGCAGATCTAAATATCTTGTTTTTTCGTCCATCTTTTTATTCCAAACTAAAAGTTGCCTTTTAGCAGGAGTTATAAGAGATGACTCGTAAAACTGCATTGCTTCTTTGTATTTATCCCAATCAAACTTTACATCTTTAAGAAAATCCTTACTAATTATATCTTTTCTTGTAGGAAAAGATATGTTAGCAAATTTAGAATCAGGATCTACCAAAAGCGCAATAGCCCACATTATCTGTGAGCTTTTGCTTTTTGTTTTGCTTTTATCTTCTCTATAGATAGAAGCAAACTCTTGGGGGATTTGTAATTGTGGGTGTAATTTCCAAAAGTTTTTGTCAATGTCAAATCCTTCTAGTATCATTTTACAATACCTAATACATCAAACATATTCATTTGGAAATACTCTATCTCGTCTATCATAACCATAAAGCCTTGGCCTTTAGGTATTACAGTGTCTCCAATTTTTACATTTTTAACCTCTTGGCTAACTGCTACAACTTTAGCATGCCCGTCTCTTTTACTTTCCTCTTCTTTTAACATTTGTTGAGATTTAATAATCCCACTTTTTGTCTCTTTCTCTACTGAAGGCATTTCCACTACAATGTGGTTTCCTAAAGGTTCGTATTTAATCATGTTTACCATTTGTTTAGTGGACAATGTGATTTCATTGACCTTGTTTTAGCAACTAACGGACACCCGCATTTTGCACACTTACTTTTAACGTTAAATTCGCATTCCCCGCATATAGCAACTCTTGCTTTTGCAATTTGCTCTACATGTTCGTTAGGAAATACTACATTCTTCCATCCATCAAATATTTCGCTAACTTTTGCAGCTGCAGAAGTAACTAAATCTTTGTTTGTTTTAGGATTTTTCTTTTTTTCCATTTTTATAATATTTAAATCTGTTCTTTTTTACTGCGAACATTCCTATGTGTTTAGCTCGCACTGTTTCAAAATTACCTTGCTCTATAGTGTCTTTTAAAAGTTTAAATTGAGATTTTACTATTAGATCAATCTTAAACTCACTAATACTATATTTTTTAGCTAGTTTCTTTATTATTTTGTCCACGATAACTTATAAGTTATTTCTATTCCTTCAGTTGTAATACTTTTTAAAATACTAGGATTTATAGCTTTGTCAATAATCATTTTCTTTTTTCGTAACATAGTAATATGATTATTAAAAGAAGCTTCAGACATGTTTATTTGTTTTCTAACTAACTTTCTTACAGGAGTAGAAAATAAAGTTTTATCTATATTTTTATTTTCTTTGTTAGATTGCCATATAGCTAGAAAGCTAGAAAGTACTTCAATCTCTTTATCCTTTAGTTTTAGTATAGGATTAAGAATTTGTAAATACGCCTTCATAGATTTTGGTATGTCAGATTTAATAGGTATTATCATAATTCTATTTCAGGAAATAAAACATCTGCTTTGTTTTTATCAATAACAGAGATAGATGCTTTAACATATCTTGCTACATCGCGTGCTTCTAATCTTTCTTCTTGATTAGAATCTATTCCTAACTTTGATTGCGCTTTAGCATTCATATGAAGTAGTTTATCTATTTGGTATAAATTAGTGTACTTTTCTAAACAATTAGAACATAGTTTAGAATTTAAAGAAAACTTAAAATGTTTTCTCACTGCTTTTTCAATAACGTCCATATTTAAGAATATCTATTACTGTTAAATTTACCAGCTATAGTACCGTTAGGCTTTTTAATAATACCTCCAAAGCCTCCGCCTTTAACTCGTATCTCTTTCATATATTTATCGCAACAAATTGCTTCAGGACATACAACTTCTCCGTCCACTATTTTCATAGTATGAGTTCCAAGCTCTAAGTCTTTATTACAATCTGTATCAACGCATTCAAATCTTGTCATGCGACAAATATAATAAAATTAATTATAATCTAACATATCTTGCACTTCTTTTCTGTAGTCAGCGCACTTTATAAGCTTATACGTGTCATTTTTTTCATTGAACCATACAATAAAACAATCTTTTATTTTAAGATCTGTTTCGTGCTCTATGATGTATTTGTATGTAGATAATTGTAGGGAGTAAGTGTTGAATTCACACTCGTCTAGGTGGGAAACAGGTTCAAGCATTTTATTCTTAAACTTGCTTTTGTAATTTAGCTTTTTGTTAGTCTTCCAGTCAAATATAACTAGAGCATCAAGCGTGTTAGAGTAATATAACTGATCAACCATACCGCATAGTCCAAGTTTTTCTGAGCCAACACATAGCTCTGAACTTATAGGTACAAGATTGTCTTTTGATTCTTCGTAGAATTTTAAAAAGTGGGATTCGATAGTATCATATGCACTCATATCTATATCGAAGTCATATATTGTATTAGGTAATATTTTATTATTAATGTAATTTTCAGCGTATGCATGAAACTTACTTCCTTTATTACATGCGCGTAAACTAATAGAATCCCACTTATCTAAAATTTCTTGTCTTGTTTTACCTTCTTTGTTAGCAGTTTTATCTGCCCAGAACTCTTTTAGAAAAGGTTTTTTAAACTTGCTTATAAACGTGGTAACTGACGTAAGAGGTTTACCATTTAATGTATAGGTGTGCCCTTCTTCTGTAAATATAACGTTGTTAAACTTGTTCAGCTCCTTGAATATCATTTTCTTCTTCTTCGATTAGTTTTTCTAAATATACAGCTAAATCCATTGCTTCTTCTTGTGCATGTTTTAGCCATTGCAATTTAGTTAAATCTTTTCGATCCATTGTTGTCTTGTACTTCTTTTTTCCTAACTCAGCTCTTTGAGTTATCTTAGTACAAACCTTATATTCTATTGTACTCATGATCCGCAGTTTTCACAATCTGGGTTATCAATACTGCAGGCTTCTGGTTGCTCTGCTTCTTCAAGATCTACAATCCAACTATCAAAAGTGTTGTTTTTTGATTCATCTGATTTTTTAATCGAGTCCTTTATAAACTCATCGTCAAAAATCTTTTTTTCTGCCATAGTATAAATATTTAATTGTTAAAAGAAAAGTGGCCAAAAGAAAACCAAATTGAAACGCCACTAAATTTCAATTGGGAAAGTCATTGCTGGTACAACTTTCAAACATCACTGCGAGGATAGGAGTTACCTGGTCCAACAGTCGTCCGCTATTTGTTTATCCTTTCGGTGGGTGACTGAAGTTTTATTCTCGCGAAGGCAAACGTACAAAAAAAATTTTTATAAAAAAAAGATCCCCCTTATAAAAAGAGGGATCTAAACCAAAAAACAAATCAATCGAAAACAATCAATCGAAAAAACACAGTGGCAATATACAATTTTATTTTTTTAAAAAAAAATTATCTATGGAAATGATGGAGTGTACCACTTAATTAACAGCACCCCTTCTATCTTTTGCGGGCTAACACCCCCACAGTTGCAAATTACAAATTAATCCCTAAAACAAGTTTTATGTCTCAATTTACAATTTACAAAACTTCGGTTTCCCCTAAAGGAAACACCACAGTTGTCCTTATGGCCAACTCTACTGTTACCTTTGGAAACTTGCGCCTACAGTCGGTTGTCATGGACAACGCGTTCTGTTGGCACACTTTCCGCGGAAACCTCGAACAGTCGTTTACTCAACTCCAATCACAGAATGCTGTGATTGAAGTTGATTCACCACTAATTTCCGTCGCTGACGCTGACGGAAAAGGTGGTGGTAAACTCCTGCTCACACCTAACTCACACCTAAAGGTGTTCGTTAACGGTGAAGAGCAAACGATTGCAGTCGCTAGCGCTCCTGCATCGTAATAACAGAGCCCTAACGGGCTCTTTATTTTTTTGGTTGATCTCTTTTGACTACGATACGTTCATTGACGTGTTCCTGTTCAAAAGCCCACATATTCTCTTATAGTTCACTATCGTTCTAACCTAGTGCATTATAATATATAGCTAAAACAACAAATTAACAAATAAACACAAAAACAACAAATTATGCGAAACACTAAAAACCAAGAAATCTACAATGTTGTAGAGAAAATCTCAAAAAGCCCAGAATTTACATCAATAAGATACAATTCTCACGATGATCCATCAGAAATCATCAATCTATTAAGACAACATGTATCTACATTACTAGGTGTAATTCACAACCAAAATCAAGACTACAAAGAATTGAGAGAAGTAACTAACATGTTACAAAAAATCGAAAAGGCTAAGGCAAGATTTGTAGAAAGAGCAATAGACTCTACTACAAAAGAAGATTACCACGATATTATGCCTTATGGCTTAAGAAATAGAGACATAGTAAAAATAGAAAGTAAATCTTCTAGAAAAGTAGGTAAAATAGATTTAGATAGCTAATGTTCTTTGAAGATGCACAATTTGCTTGGGACTTATACAATATAAGTCCTGAGCTAACGTGTACTTGTGATGAAGTACACACTTGCCAACAATGTCATGAAGAAACTAAAAAAGAAACCAAGATATAACATAGACTCAGTAAATAAACTCATTAAAGACTTTAAACTAAAAAGTAAAACAAATCCATTTAGAAATTATGAAAAAACTAACAACTCCAGAGAAAATCCAAGAACAGATCTTAAAGACATTCCAAGAAAAGAAAGAGCATTTTAAAGGTAAAATACCTCAAAAGCTAAAAGATATACCAAAGAAATTTCTACAGCCTTCTTATATGAAGCAGGTTAGAGATTATGAAACAGGTGGATGGAAGAAAGAAAGAGTAGAGAATATACATTGGACTAAAGCTCGTACTAAAATATCAAATAGTAAAAGAACAACTAGAAACACACCAAAGTTTGATACTAATCTAGATGTTACTATTGAACCACGTCAAGAGCGTGTAGATATTAAAGATATTGAGATGACAATTAGTTTGCCATCTAACATGACTGCAAAAGCTTTTATAGATTTTGTAGCTATGATAAAGAAATCAGGGGCTAAGTATAGCCTCTGATAGTGCCTGAGAAAGTGCGTAACATAGCACGTTGAGTAACTGACGAGTTGCTATTATGTAGTCCTGTTGCACGGCAGGCAAATATAACAAACAAGAAGTAACGGTGCGGCAAAAGGGGATGTACCTTTCGTTCACGTTGAGGTTTTGCATGCTAGCTGCATATAATATTAAGCCCAAGAAGTGGGTCCCCTCCTTGTTTGTTTACAAAGTACATGGTGCAAGAACATTTACTATAAAAACAATAGGTTCTTGGCAGGTTCGATTCCTGCATACTTTACCACTAGAAAGGTCGTGATATTCGACGTAATCCTAAGCAAGATGACAAAAGGCTTAACTAAAGCATATGGTACTAGTGCACTAGTGTAGGTTCGATTCCTACATGCTTTACCAATAGTAGTGAGTTTGTAGTACCTGAAAAAGCAATAACCGTTGAATACGTAATAGACACGGCCAAAGGCAGCTTGGAGGTAAACAACTTTGCAACAAACAATCAGCAATGAGAGTTGCTACTATATTATAAAGCAAATGGTTAGAAGAATGAATAAATACTCACAGTAGTCCCTTTATATACTTTTGCAGGTTCGATTCCTGCGTGCTTTACTATGCATAAGCATAAACAACAACACAATTATTTATTAATCAGTTAAAAAAACAAAAAAATGGCTGAAACAACTCAAACAACAACAGTAGCTCAAGAAGTTACAAATGCAACACCAGTAAAAATTCATGGTATTGTCCCAACAGTAAACCCAAATGTATTCCAACTAATTTTACGTTCGGAAAACGAAAAGCCTTCGGCAGCAGGTAGCGGACCAGAAGGATTCTCTATGTTTATGAGTACATACTCACAAAACAACGTAGAAAAAAGAGTTAAATATCATGCAGTAGATGCTAACTTCCTAGAAGGTTATAATCTTGCAGACGTAACTCGTGGAGCTGATGGTAAAGTACAATCTGTAGACTTAAACAATGTTGACCCTGTGTCAGGTGAAATGATTAGTGGTGCAATAGAATTAAGTAGTTTAAAAAGAGTTAAGGACATTAAAAATCCTTTAAATGGTAATTCTATTTTACCTGAAACATTACCTGAACACAAACTTGTTCTTACAGAGACTTTTGTACAAAAGTTTAACAAAGACAAGAATGATATGATTACTTGGAGTCAAAAGCCTAAGCAGAATCCTTCTACTAAAGAAACACTATGTAATCAAGGTAAACCAATTTATAGAAATGTGGATCTTACATTTGACACGGAAAAGCAAGATGTATACATCAAACATGATGGTACAGAGCCTGCAAGTGTAAATGCAGATCCTTTTAGTACTACTTCAGATGGATTAATGGGGTAGTTTGCAACGATAGACGGAGAGAGTAATATCTCTCTGTCTTTCTTAAACAATAAGTTATGACAAAAAGAACAGTAAATATTTCAATAGATGAGCTTACATCATTAAAAGCTCACACTGATGATGAAGGTAACATTGAAAACTTTGACAAGTTTATAGAATGCCAATCACATTTTAGTGATGTTATATTATCAGATGCAGAAACAAGTAACATTAACAAATTTTATAACCAAACAGTAAATCAATCTAAACAAGAGAACTCATGAACATTTTATTATTAAGTTTATTCATCCTCGCAGTAGCAACTATTATTAATATGGTTAGCTTAGGAAAATCAGTTAAAAGAACAAGATTGTTAGAACAAAATATTACTAACTTACAATCTGCAGAGTTCTATTTTAAAACACGTTTAAGTAAATTAGAACAAGATGTACTTGATTGTACAACTATTGTTAATAAGCCTAAAGCTAAACGTGGTAGACCTAGAAAATCTAAAGCTGTAGTACATGAGCTCGGAAACTAGAAAGGAGTTTATAATTCGTATGATTATGTTAATCAACGAGTTACCAGAAGAAAAGAAGCGCGATCAATTTGCGCTTCTAAACTTCTTGGAGTTCCAATTAAAATCTCGAGATCATTTGTTTGTTGAAGAATTTATCACTAATCTTACAGCTAAAATTAATCGTAACGAAGTATTTTATGGGCAAGCACACATTAAAAGAATTGTTCTTTCGGTCATCGAAAAGTTTGGAGCAGAGAGTGAATATAATTTCAAGGTTCCAGACTATTACGAAAAGCTCCTGCAACAAGATTTGGGCAGCGAGACAAATAGAGCTACTATTGAGAAAATTAAACAAGAAACTAAATGATACAGTTCGTAGGAAATCCAAAACTCCTTGATTGCTGTGAAACCACTAACAACATTTGGCCTGTAGTAGAATATTGCAAAACTAAGAAAGTTATTGCAGTGGATACAGAAACTACAGGCTTATCCCATACGTCAAGTGACATGATTATGTTACAAATAGGTGATAAAGATCGTCAGTTTGTAATAGACACAAGATATGTTGACGTAAAGCCACTAAGAATAATATTAGAAGATAGTAATATATTAAAGATACTACACAATGTTAAGTTTGACTATAAGTTTCTTATGAAACATAATATTAGACTTAATAATGTGTGGGATACTATGCTAACTTCACAAGTTATACATTGTGGTAAGGATATGAGACACAGTTTAAACTCTGTGCTTAGTAGAGAACTAGAGATTGAGATGGACAAAACTGTTCGTCTTAATTTCCTACTAAAAGGTAGTGATGAATTTACAGAATCAGAGATAATATACGGTGCTAAAGATGTAGAACATCTTGTGCAACTATATGAAAAACAGCTTACTAAGGCTCAAAGTCTTGATGTATTACCAACAGTTCAACTAGAGAATAATGCAGCACTAGCGTACGCAGATATTGAGTACAATGGTATTGCACTAGATGTAAAAGGTTGGAATAAATTGACAGACAAAGCTACGCGTAAGGTTAAATCTATGGAACTTGTATTAGATGCATACATAGAATCTAACGCAGCACTTAATAAGTTTGTAAGTTCTTATATCCAAGGAGACTTATTTATAAGCACTGAAGAAATAAGAAAGGTGAATGTTAAATGGAGCTCACCAAAGCAAGTACTAGATGTATTTAAAACATATGGACTTAAGGTAGAAGATGTAAACGGTAAGAACTTACACGTTTATAGTAAAGATCCTTTTGTCAAAACATATATTAAATACAAAGAACAAGCTAAACTATCTACAAGTTATGGAACTAAGTTCCTAGACAATGTAGATGATGACGGCAGAATTCGTACTAGCTTTAAACAAATACTAAATACAGGTAGAGTTGCATCAGGTAAGCCTAACATGCAACAGATACCTGCAGATAACGACTATCGTAACTGCTTTATAAGCGGATTACCTGGTTGGGTGTTTGTATCAGGTGACTACAGCTCGCAAGAGTTGTGTATTATAGCCACAGGGAGTAAAGATCCCGTGTGGATTAAAGCACTACAAGAAGGTAAAGATCTTCATAGTGTGTGCGCAGATTTAGTTTATGGTCAAGAATGGAAAGATGCAGCTGATGTAGGCTGTGCTTACTATGCTTATGCTAATTTAGGTGGTGGTACAGAACGTGCTCAACTTAAATGTGATTGCAAAGAACATAAAAGACTGCGTACAAATGTAAAAAGTATAAACTTCGGTTTAGCCTATGGTATGGGGCCACACAAACTAGCTGACACATTGCTTATCAGTATTAAGGAAGCAGAAAGATTAATTCAGAAATACTTTACAGCATTTCCTGCAATTAAAAATTTTCTAGAGTCTCTTGGTAATTATGGTAAGCACAATGGGTATATTAAAACATATGCACCGTACAGACGTATCAGATGGTTTGAAGAGTGGAAGGGTATAAATACAGACAAAGCTATGCTAGGTAAGATAGAGCGTGCAAGCAAGAACACACCAATTCAAGGTAGTGGTGCTGACATGTGTAAATCTGCACTAGTTATTGTACGTGATTATATCCATGATAACAAATTACCTGTTAAACTAGTGATGACAGTTCATGATCAAATTGACACTATAGTACACGAAAGTTATAAAGACGAGTGGTGTACTAAACTTCAAGAGCTTATGGAACAATCAACACTAGATATTATACCATCAGGGCTACTAAAAGCAGAGACAGAAATATCAACAGTATGGAAAAAGTAAAAGACACAGCAGGAAACGAGTTAACTGCAGGTGATTATGTTGTAGTACAAGGATGGAGAGGGCTTCAGCCTGCAAAAGTGAGAACCTTCTCATCGTCATGTATGATATGTGACGCTCCTGTATTAGGTTATAAGGGCAATAAAAGCATGATGCGGTTGCAACCTTATTTACCTAATCATGCTCACACAGCAAAAGACAAGGATTATCCTGATAGGATGCTAAAAGTACTTAAAATAACTCAACAGCAATATGACAACTTCGAGCAGAACCTCTAGACAGATAGAGATAGTTCAAAAGTTTGCTGATAACAAAGGTAGAGGTACATTACTAGCAGCTACAGGCTTTGGTAAGACTTACACAGCAATCATGGTTATACTACGATTGCTTAAGTCTAGGCCAAACGCTAAAGTTATAGTAGTTGTACCAACTATTAATCTTAAAAATCAGTGGAACACAGAGTTACGCAAGAATAAGATTAAACAGTATTGCAATGTAATTGTAATTAACACTGCTTACAAGTCTAAAGCTAAATGTGATCTATTAATATGTGATGAGATGCATGCTTATGGTGCTGAACAGTTTATTAAAGTATTTAATAAAATTACATATGATTTTATATTTGGTTTAACAGCTACAATAGAGCGTACAGATGGTATGCATGAGGTATTGCTAGAATATGCACCTGTTATTGATGAAGTTCCTATCGAGGAATGCCATACAAATGGGTGGGTAAGCGATTATCTTGTGTACAATCTTGCAGTACCTATGTTAGAAGATGAGCAATCTAGTTACGACAGTGCTAATAAGAAGTTTAGGTATGCAGCAAGTCAAATAGGTTTTGGAGGTTCGCAATCATTTAATAATGCTAAACGTTATTTAAATGATAAAGACGCAGATCCTCATAAACGTGCAATGGCTGCTATATACTACAATTCTATGCGTACTCGTGGTGATATATGTAAAAACTCACAAGCTAAAATACCTGTAATTAAAGAATTACTAGAGAAATTTAATGACCGTAAGGCATTATTATTTAGTGCATCAACTAAATTTGCAGATGATGTACAGGAAGAGCTTGGAGATATATGTTTAAGTTTTCATAGTAAACGTACTAAGAAAGAGCAAGCGTTAATACTTAAGAAATTTAAAGATGGTAGAACAAAACAACGTATAATCAGTAGTGTTAAAGCTCTGAATGCAGGTTTTGACGTACCTGATTGTTCTTTAGGTATTGTAGCTGCAGGTAGTTCTAAGAAACTTGATAATATACAACGTACTGGACGTATCATAAGATATGTGCCAGGTAAAACAGCAATTATTATTAATCTTTATGCTCCTAACACACAAGAAGTTTCGTGGCTTAACAAGCGACAAGAAGGACAAATTGTAAAATGGGTGGATAGTGTAGAAGAAATAACAGTTTAAACATAGCTAGTGGTAATGTCTCAACAATACCAATAAGACTACAAGCTGTGTAAATTAGGTAAGAGAATTGAGTACCCTCTTTTAAGACCGTGATTCCAGGCGATACTGCCAAACCACATGGCGCCTATTTTATATTATTAACTAAAAACTAAATTATGATTAAAATTATAGCATTAGGTGTAGTATGCCTGATAGGTCTGTACTTAGTATGGATGATGATTAAAACAAAATCAATTAAAGATGTGCATATAAATGCAACAGCTTATAACTTAAAAAAACACAAAAACAATGGCTCTAACGCAGGAAGAAAAAATAAACAAAATAGTAGAAGTACTGGAAAAGCACAACAAGGTACACGAAACCATGGAAAGTCAGCTAAAACTAATAGCAGACTTTCTAAACGAAACGTCAGAACAAGTACTAAAGATTAAAAAACAATTGCTGCGTGATACTACAGAAAGTAACGCGTAAATCAATGTTGATAAGACCATCAGGTCGTAGCACAGATTTCATATCTCCGTCATTTGGCTACGGTTGTTTATACAATTGCTCATATTGTTACATGAAACGACACAAACCTGATGGTCTATCAATATCTACAAACACAGGCGACATACTTACAGCAATAAATAACCATGCATATTTTACACCTGTAAATAAACCTAATCAAACGCACGCAGACTATACTACTTACGACATTAGTTGTAACGAAGACTTTGCACTGCATGCTAAATATCATGATTGGGAAAGGATCTTTGAATTCTTTAGAACTCATCCTGTTGCGATGGGTGCATTTGCTACTAAATATGTTAACCCTAATCTAATTAACTTTGATCCGCAAGGTAAAATACGTATTAGATTTAGTTTGATGCCACAGCACATGTCTGACATTCATGAGCCTAACACATCTAAAATCATTGATAGAATTAAAGCTATTGATGCATTTATAGATGCAGGGTATGATGTCCATGTAAACTTTAGTCCTGTCATTGTAGAAGATGATTGGCTAGAGGATTATGAATATTTGTTTGATATGATGAACGATTATGTTGATTATAAAGATCAAGTACATGCAGAAGTAATATTTTTAACACACAACGAAAAGAAACATGAAGAGAATCTGAAGAAACACCCTGAAACAGAACTACACCTATGGAATCCTGCAATACAGGAAGAGAAAATCTCGCAGTATGGTGGAACTAACATAAGGTATGCTAAACATTTGAAGCCATTGTATATAGATGCATTTAAGGCTTTGCACGAAAGAGTTATACCTTGGAATAAAATCAGATACATATTTTGAAAAAAGGATACCACGACTACATTCCTATTGATAAGAAATCATTTCTTTCTAAAGGAAGAGAAACTGAATACTGGAAAGAAAGGCATGCTAAACAAGTAGCAGCTAATAATAAACCAGGTTTTGTAACTAAAAGCAGTTTTGAATTAATATTTGGGTTTGGATACCCTAAAACGTATAACACACCGAGTGTTATGAAAACTTATAAATACCCTAAAAACGACGGAAGCAATGGCAAAGTTAGTAAATTTCGATGATCTTAGTATGATAGCAGTACCTGAACGTACTGAGACTTACATACCAGTGAGTCACCAAGAGTTAGTAACAAAAGTAAAGAAAGCAGGAATGCTTAAGTATGGTAGAGAGCCTATTTCACAAAAGCTAGAAGTAAATCACAGAGGACAACAGATGTTTGGCTCTATGGTATTTCCAAGCAGTGATAAAAACTCTGATATATCCATAGGATTTCGTAATTCGTATGATAAAACATTACCAATAGGCTTATGTGCAGGCTCACAAATTTACGTGTGTTCTAACTTAATGTTTGTAGGTGATATTGTAAAATTACGTAAGCACACTCAGAATATTGAGAGTGATATGGATGCATTGATTGCAGAATTGTTTACACAAACTGATAAACTGCACAACAAAGCTCAAGAAGATGCTAGTTATATGCATGACATACCTCTTGACAACAAACAAGTAGGTGATTACTTTGGTCAATTGTTTGTAAACGAGAACATTTTAAATGGTTCGCAACTTAAAACAGCTACTAAAGAGTGGTTTGAGTCTGAAGTGTTTAAAGCTAGAAACCTATGGTCTGCTTACAATGCGTGTACTGAAGCTCTTAAAACTTCACACCCATCAAATGCTTTGGAAAACTACACTAAATTACATACATTTACAGAAGAATATATTCTAAATGACTATAAGAAGCATTTTAACAAGCAAATGGCTGAAATGGAAGGATATATTGAAATATAATGTAATATGAAAAACAGTCCCTACAAAGGAAAAGATTTAAATTTTAATGAAATTTGGCATTTAATACAAATGTTAAAATTCTATTATGAGGACATTATGTTGCTGACTCCCAAGAGTATAGCAGACATTATAAAGGTAGAATTTGATTGTACAATACAAGAAAATGACGTATCTTTAAACCTCCTTCTAGCACATCGTAGAGACAGTCACGGTAATTTAAAATGTTATGAGTAATTGTATACAATGTGAAGATGGATTAAAATGTTTACCAGATGAAAGTTTGGTGATCTTAACTGAAGAGGAACTCGATAAATATTTAAATTGCGATGAAAGTATCTTTGAACTTAACCAAGTTGAAAGGCAATCATCTCACACCTAGCGAATTTGTTTATATGCTTCTTAAAAGTGAAGGAGACAAACAAGTTCAAAAGTACTTAGAAATTTTACCCGTTGACAGAGAAAAACTACAGACACGAGGCTTTGTGAAAATAATGCCCGATGAGTCACTTACACTCCGTCAAAAAGCGTTGGATTTGTTTAAAGTACGAGGTTGCGAAGATTGTTGGAATCAATTTGCAATTGCCTATCCTAGAAAAGATAGAGGTAGGCCTCTCCACAATGACATGAAGCGTAATAAGCTTAAATACATAGCATTGATAGAGAGAAAACCAGACTTGCATGAGACTATAATCAAAGCTATTGCAGCAGAACATGAAGATAGGAAGCAAGCAAGTTACACTAATGATTTTCGTCCGCCGTGGAAGATGATGTCATCATATTTAAACCAAGAAGCTTGGACTATGTATGAAGGCATTGAACCTGAAGCACCTAAAGACGAACAAAACTATGGAGGAGATTTAATATGAGTGAAGAACAAAAGCCATTACCGTGGCGTCACATATCAGAAGCATCTAGTGCAGCATTACGCTACATAGATGGTAGACGTAAAGGTGAAATTAAATCTCTTGCTACACCTTGGAAAAAGTTTAACAACATTTCTATGGGCGGTATCGAATGGCAGACTATCACAACTATTGCTGGTATGTCTGGTAGCGGTAAAACCGCAGTGCTAGGTCAACTTGAGACAGGATTGAAAGATCTTAACGAAAAGGATGACTTTGCAATACTCTCATTTAACTTTGAGATGCTTTCTTCTCGGCTAATTGGCCGTAAACTTAGTAATAAGATGAAACTTACTACACAGCAACTATATAGTGCGTCAGAAAACTTTAAGTTAAATGACAATTACTATATGAACGCAGTACAAGAAGCACGCAAGTTAAATAAGTATGATATAAACTACGTAGATATACCAGGTAGTGTTAAAGCTCTAGAAGCAACTATATTAAAGTTTTCTAAAGAGAAAGACAAACCTGTTATAATTATGTTAGATCATACTCTTCTTGTAAAGAAGGTTGGAGGTGCGCAAGATAGAGATCTTCTCTATGATTTGATGGCTATGTTTAATGGATTAAAGAAAGTTATTAGAGTATCATTTATTCTAATATCTCAAATGAACCGTAACATAGAGAATTCAGAGCGTATCCAAAACCCTGATTTACATTACCCTAAGAAGCAAGACATCTTCGGTGTAGATGCATGTTATATGTATTCTGACATTGTGGTGGTAACACACCGTCCAGAGATGCTTGGTATTAGGGCATATGGCCCAAAGAGATGGCCTACAACTAATGCTATATTTTGGCATTACTTGAAGGTCAGGGAGGGCGAGCCTTGCATTGCACTTATGGAGAATGATTTGGCGCATAATCAAATATTAGATGCTAAACCACCAAACTATTCAGGCAATGAAAGTCAAAAAGTACGAGAAGAGAGTGTCAGCAATACTACTCAACAAGGCTAAAGCTAGAGACTGCGATTACGTTCTATATGGTTTTATCTTATTGGCTTACAATATTGATATAACAACTCTAAGCACTAGAGATTTTCTAAAAGGTTTACACAGCAAACAATACCCGTCTTTCGAGGGGGTAGGACGTTGTCGACGTAAATTACAAGAAAAACATCCTGAGCTTAGAGGTACCAAATGGAATGCAAGACACGCAGAACAAGAAAAAGTAAAAACCGAAATAAATTTATTTTAAATGGCACAAGAACTATTAATAGTTGGCGCAAGTGGTACAGGGAAATCCACTTCAATTGAAAACCTAAACCCTGAGTCCACATTCATTGTTAACGTAGCTCGTAAGGCGTTACCATTCAAAGGATGGAAGACTAAATACCCTACATTCAACAAAGATAATCCTGACGGTAGATTTCACTCTAGTGATGTCCCACACGAGATTCTCAAATGTTTGAATTACATTAATGACAAACGTCCTGAAATAAAGACAATTGTTATTGATGACTATCAATACACTATGGCTAACGAGTATATGCGTAGAGCTAACGAAACTGGTTTCAAAAAGTTTACTGAGATTGCTCAGAACGCTTGGTCGATAATCAATGCAGTTAAATCTATGCGTGACGATTTGCTTGTAGTATTTATGATGCACTCAGAAGTTACATTCGATTCCCACGGTAACAAAGTTACTAAGGCAAAGACTATCGGTAAAATGATGGACAATGTAGTTACTCTAGAGGGTATGTTTACTATTGTATTGTATACAGACGTTACTAAGAGCGAGACAGGTATGGACTATTCATTCATAACACAGAATGATGGTGCTAACACAGGTAAAGCTCCTAAAGACATGTTTGGGTCTGTTAAAATTCCAAACGATTTAAACTTGGTAGCAGAGGCTATCGAAGAGTATAACAATTAATTAATTTCTAAAAGAGAGAAAAAATGTACGGAAGTAACGTAGAAAGTAACAGTACTGGTGGAGTAATGCCAGCAGTAGGTATTCAAGAGAATTGTGAATTAGTAAATGTAACGCTTAACATGGATCAAGGCGGAAGACTTGACTTTGAGTTTAAGCAATCTAATGGTGCATCAGTGAAGCATGCAGAATTTCCTGCTAACCCAGATTATGGTGATGTAGAAAAGCAAGCAACTGATGTATCTCGTCGTGTAAAGCATATTGCTACTAAGTTTATGCCTGAAGCAGATTTTGTTATAGACAATGTAACAACATTTGCAGAGTATGGTAATAAAGTTATTGCTTTGTTTGGTAAGAAGTATGCAGGTAGAAAGTTTAGAATGCTATTTATCTACAAAGGTAAGTATGTATCTCTTCCTAAATACCCTAACTTTATCGAGCCTATGGAGATAGCTGCAACTAGCACTAACATCTATATCTCAGAGTGGAACAAGAAGAAACTTGTTAAGCCTGAGCCAGATGCTCCAGTAGGAAACCCTACAACAGTATTAGCAACAGGAGGATCTGATATGCCGTTCTAATGTACGGTAGCCGAGTAGTAGAACTTAGTGATGAAGAGATTCTAGGGAGAATTAACTCTCTAGACATCTTTTCGTACTACATAGGCAAAGATTTTAAGTATGGGAGAGCTATGTGCTCTCCTTTACGTAAAGACAGATCTCCGTCTTTTACAGTTTTCAAACATAGTAGCGGTAAGTATTTCTTTAAAGATTTCAGTACGGGTGAGTCAGGCGATTGTTTCACTTTTCTCACTAAACTGTTTGGCTTAAAAAGATTTGATACTTACAGGTTGATAGACAATGACTTTCAGCTTGGTATTTCTACTAAATCTTTTACAACACCTACTAAACAATATGTAGGTGAGCACATAAAAGAGTATGAAAACTTAAAACCATCTACTACTACAATACAAATTAAATCACGTCCCTGGAATACCCAAGAGGATAAAACTTTTTGGTCTAAATATGGAATATGTTGTAAGATACTTAGTAAATATAATGTACGAGCTGCCGCTAATGTGTGGGTTAATGATAACCTTATTGTTAGCAGTAATCGTTATAATCCTATTTATGCTTATCATTTCCCTAATGGAAAAATGAAAATATATCAACCATATAGTAAATTTAAATGGTTAAGTAATACTAGCGTGTCTGATCTACAAGGGTTGAGCCAACTTCCACTTCGGGGGGACACGTTAGTTATTACTAAATCATTAAAAGATGTTATGTGTTTGGATGTATTTGGAATACCCTCTGTGGCACCTTCGTCAGAAAGTTGTGTCATTCCTGCAGATGTTGTTAAGGACTTAACTGACAGATTTGCAAGAATATACATATTATATGACTTTGATCGCACTGGAATATCTTTTGCTAATAGACATAGGAAACTGTATGGATTTATACCGTTATTTTTCACTAATGGAAAATTTAATACCTTTGACTACAAATCAAAAGATTTTTCGGACTTTATAGCTCTTAATGGAGTTAGGGGTGCGGCCGAACTAATAGAATATGTATGCCAAGAGGAATATTTATACCAGGGAACGTCCCATCAAGCAAGAATGGGAGAAGATGGACAGGGAGATACTTTATAGTATCAAAGCAAACTGCTAGATATTATAAAACGAGTAAGAAATTTTGGGTTGAGAATAAAAAAGACTTTCTAAAATTATTAAAAGGTAAAGACTCACAAAACAAAAAACCTTATAGAATATCATTTAAATTTATACGTAAAAGTAGGCACAAGTTTGATTACATCAATCCTGCGCAGACTATACAAGATGAAATGGTAAAATATGGGTGGATTAGTGACGACAACGCGGATGAGATGATTCCAGTATTTTTAGAATACGAGTATGATAAAGACAACCCAGGAGTTTATATTAATGTATTAAAATCTTAATTATGTCTAAAATTAAAATTAAATATACAGAAGAATTTAAGCTTAATTGCTTTAATTATCTTAGATACTTCATGGATATTAGACTATTAACAAATGCCATAGAACATGGTAGAGATAATGTTGTAAGATATTATCTTGAGAGTGCTTTAGATGATCCTGAATTGTATGTTAATCATATGGCTGATGAAGGCGACAGAGTAGTAGCTAATGCTAAGATTCACGCACACAAGCAGCGACAGGAGCTGTACAATGAATACATGGAATTATTAATTAAAACTGAAGACGAAAATGTCAGAACAAAACTATTACGCTAAAGAATCTATATCAAATAGTGATTTAGGTACTTTAAAAATTTCTCCAAGACAATTTGTTATGCGTAAGCAAAGAGAAATGCAAACTAAAAGTGCAGCTATGGAGCTTGGTACTCTTATTCATAAGTTTACATTAGAGCCTGATGAATTTATTATAGCCGATGTAGAGCCTGTAAAAGGTAAAATGGGAGAGTATATTCAGGCTTATTATGAGTTAGAGAAATCTGGTATGGAAGAAGATAAAATTGCTGAAATGGCGTATGCGCATGCTCAGTACAAACCTTCTCACTCTAAACCAGAAACTATTCTTAAAAGTTTTAAGAAAAAAGAAGAAAATGTTGCTTACTATGAATTTCTTAAAAAAGCTGATGGTAAAATTGCGTTAGGAGCTAAAGACAAGCAAGTAATTGAAGGATGTCTTACATCTTTACGAGAACATGCAGTTTCTAATAAATTATTATTTTCAGAAACTGAAGAAAATGTAGAAGGTTTTAACGAGAAAGAAATATATTTTACTCAAGAAGATGTAGAATGTAAATCTAAATTAGACAGAATTATTGTAGACCATAACAATAAAACTGTGACAATTGTAGATCTTAAAACTACCAGCTCTCAAGTTTATGGTGAATGCATTCCTGTAAAAGACAAAACAGGTATTAGCTTAATGAGAGATTGGCATGTTACAGGATTTATGTATTCTTGTTTACAATATTCTTATTACAGACAGCTTGCATTTTATACTAATGCAGTTATAGCAGAATACCCAGACTACACAGTAGAATCTTTTATTATTGCAGTTGACACTAAAGGTACTTACGATGTTGCAGTATACAAACTACCTTCTGAATGGTTAGAAGAAGGTGCAAACGAAATCAAATGTTTGTTGAGTGAGTATAAGCATTACAAAGAAGGAAACAACTTTAGTATAAAGCAAGGCTATGAAGCTGTAGTAAGTTATTAAAATATTGTTTAGATGGGGAAGATAGATGTTGTGCCGAAACAAATGCTTAACAAAAGCTACACATACATACTTCCAATGCTTAGTACAAAAATAGATATTATAAAGCAGAATCTTGTTAACGCCTTTATAGGTTCTGACGAGTTTCCTGCTTATAATAATCATATTTTTTTGTTATATAGGTATAGGGGAGATGTAAAGTTTATAGAATATGAAGACTATTTAGAAAATACTATTCCTTTTAAAGCAAAATATGACCCAGACAAGTATCATGTCATATTTATATTTGATGTTCCTAAAGAATATCAAAAAGATTATGATCTCTTTAAAGAAGGTAGGTATTCTGAATTATCTCATGCGTATAAACTATTAATATTTAAATTTCATAAAATTATTGACGAAAATCACAAGGTAGGTAAAGTTCTTTTTAAACATCCTGATTTAAGATTAGATATAGAAGATAGATTAAACATTTCTCTTCCTGACAACTCTGAGTTATCTTCTGTACCAGATTTAGAAATAGAAATCTATACAGAAAAGATGAAAATAAAAGATGCTTTAATTCCTCCTGAAAAACCATTTGACTAAATGAAACTACAACAACAACACCACGTCGATGAAGTAATTGGCGTGCAGAAACAACACAAGTTTAAAATAACGGACGGATCACAGGCTATCATTATGGATAGCCTGATTAATTTATACTCGGACCCTATTGGTTCGATTGTCCGTGAGATCACTTCAAACTGTATAGATGCAAATCGTGAGCGGAACCTTAAGTTAGAGGGTAAGATTCCAATGGAAGCAGAGGATAATAAATCTTTCTGGTCTACTAAGCAAACGGTTTGTATCGAATACGTTACGAAGAACACTATCCTAGGCGTGGATGAGTGTATGATATTCCACGATAACGGTTGCGGTCTCTCTCAGACACGTGTACAAGATGTATTTACTACATTCGGTGCATCAACTAAGAGAAACAATAACTATGAGATCGGTGGATTCGGCCTCGGTGCAAAGTCACCGCTGTCATATGCAGATACTTTCTATGTATCTAGTAGATGTAATGGTACTGAAACATATTATATGATTTATCGTAACAACGATAATGTTCCGCATATGGATCAGGTGTACCAAGCAGCTACAGATCAACAGAATGGTACTAGTATTATTGTTCCTCTTAAGAATAGGTATGATGCCTCTGATTTTAGAGAAGCTATTAATAATCAACTTGCGTACTTTGATAACATTGTATTTAAAAATGTTGAAGAAGGTTTAGGTAACATAAAAAACTACTACAGTAAATATGTTGGTTCTAACGGCGACTCATCTAGAGTACTAGAAGAAACAGAATCGTATGCTATTACTAGTGATGGTTCAGAGCCGTGTCTTCTTGTAGGTAGAGTTAAATACCCTATTAATTGGGATATGCTTAAAGGTATATCAGAATATGATTATAGAGGTAGTGTAGCTTTTAAGTTTAATATTGGTGTGCTTGATCTTGTACCTTCTCGAGAAGAGATACGATACACTCCTAAAACTATTGATCTTATTAAAGCAGCTCTTGACAATGTAAAGAATCAGTTTAAGAAAGACTTATCAGCTAAGTATTCTGGTATTACAGACTATATTGAATATTTACTTGCTATATCTAATATAGGCTATAGTGGTAATAGATACCGTTCTATTACAAGCACTGATCCATCAGCTATAAAAGCTAGTATGGCTCAATTATCAGCTTATGATGTAGAGTTTAAACCTAACCCACAACTTTCACCTAGTAATCTAGCAACAGATAATAAAGCATTTCATCAATTATTTGATGGTATATCTGTATATCAATGCAAAGTATCTAGTAACTCTTCTGCTATAGGCGGTGAGACTATATACACTAAGGAGTTGTTTAACTGGTCTGATTTATTTCAAGCATTGCAAGATGTAGAGCACATGTATTATGTTCAAGCTAATTTTAGTAAACTTAAAAGTTATACTATTATAAATTCTAGAGAAGAAACATCTTTTGTAGCATTTAAAGCAGATCTACATAAGATAGGTGCTAAACTTGATTCTAAAACTCACACTTTGCTTGATAACCGTTCTGCACTTTCAAAAAGAGCTACATTTAATACTGTAACTAGAGTTTTAGGGCAGTCTAAATGCATGTTATCGTATGATGATGTAGAAGAAGCAAATCTTGACGAACACTTTGGTGATGTAGTTGATAACAAGACTCGTCGTAAAGTAAACAAGCAAGTATTTGCTCGTAATGCTGAGTTTAGAGCTGATGGTTATGAAACTAAAATTAAGTACACTAATCAAGAGTATAAGATTTCAGATTTGCAGGCAATGTTGCACCCTGAAGAAGGAGATCCTAAACTTAAAGCTGTAGTTTATGCTGAAACAAAGGATCTTGATGAGCTTGAGAAAGTTGTCAAAGTTTTAGGTAGTAGTAGAGCTTTTTATGAAAGCAGCTACAATTATGTATACAAATTTCAGTCAGATTACAGAGTATTAAAAGTATCTAAAGATGTTGCAAAGCAATTTGCAAACCTTGATGGATTTATAACAGCATATGAGTTTATGAAAGATTCTACACACTTGCAGAGATTTGCTACTGCGCAATATATTGGTAAATTTATAGAAAAAATTAGATTTTTACGTTATTTTGAACTTTATGACAAAGATTTAAATAATAAATTTTATAGTCTAAATAACTTTTATAAAGACAATACCAACGGATGTTGGCGTTGTGAAGATGATATACAGCCTGTTGTAGAAGAAATCATGAAACTAGATATTCCAGACACTGTTAGATACGACATGGAACTAATAGATAAGCTAGAAGAAGTGGTGGAATACTCGCAAGGTTTAGATCTTTTAAACTATGTAGAGTTTAGCTCAAACTCTAGGAAATCAATTGAAGATTTCTTATCTTTAAAGGGCAAAATGCCTGACAATCAACAAATTAAATTAACATTAACAGCTAAAAATCAAAAAGATGAATTACTTAGTAGCTAAAGTAACGCCAAACGACGTTACAGTAATTATTGATGGAAAGCACAAGAGAATCCGAAAGGATTCTCCTGATGCTGAACTAGTTATTGCTCTCGTAAAGCAATACAATTCGTGTAATATTCTAACTGAGAGGGAAGATATTGTTACAAAGATAGAAGAACTTTGCAATCCTGCAAAGAAAATTGAATTTAATTCCGATGGTCGGTTTGAATTTGATGGGAACTCTGCTATGTATCTTAAAGGTACAAGTGACCCAATACCTGAGTTTCTTGCTAAAAAGCTTTTAGAGTATATCGACAAAGGTTTGAATGTAGAAGCTCTAGTTAACTTCTGGAAGAACACACTGCTTAATCCTGATAAAGGCGTTAGACAGCAGTTGTTTGGCTTCTTAGAACACAATGGCCATCCAATAACTGATAAGGGTTATTTCTTAGCTTACAAAGCAGTGAAAGTTGCTCGTAAATATGACGCAGAAACAGGTGAAGAAGTTGTAAGCATTCGCTACGATGAAAACACAGGTGAGCGTATTGAAGAAACTCTTAACCAGTCTATGACTTTCAAACCGTATCACTCAGGTGCACATGGTATGACAGTTAAAGTTGGTGAGCCTATTACAATGCCAAGAGAAGAGTGTGACTCTGATCCTGAAGTAACTTGCTCTGCAGGTTTACATGTAGGTTCTATGGAGTATGTACATGACTTTGGTTATAGTGGGGGTGTAATACTAGAAGTACTAGTAAGTCCTCGTAATGTTGTAGCAGTTCCTACTGACTATAACAATACTAAGATGCGTACTTGTGAGTATTATCCTATTGCTATTACTAACGGCGAGAATGATGCCATCTATTTAGAATCTGATTATGCTTCGTTTGACCATGCTACTATGGAAGACGATATAGTAAATTATGAAGAGTCTAAGCGAGATGTAATAAATGAAATTGAAAAAGAATTAGCAGAGCGTAGAGCTGTTGCTGACTCAATACTTCAATAAAGTAATTAATTCTCACAAAGTTTTGTGTTGTTGTTACTTGTTGTTGTCTTTGTGAGAAATTAATAGGGGGAGAAGGCTTTGTGCTTTTTCCCCCTTTTTTTTTCTTTATTAATCTTTACAAGCTACAAATAACTCTATCTGTATAACACCACTACTAGATTTAGCAGATATACTATCTATTGCAGCAAAAGTAGGTGCTGTACCAAGAGATGTGTCTCCATCTTCCATAGCATCCATTACACTATTACCTAATAAAAAATGATCTTCAGGATTTACTTTTACAAAGTATTGTGAATCTGTCATTTTTATTTTAAGTTCAATATCTGCACTACTATCTAAATTTGTAATACGTAAATATTTTACAGAACCGTCTTTAAACGTTCCTGCTGATGCAGCTGCTCCAAATTTAATTATTTCTGTATAAGTTGCAGGTACATCCATAATTCTATGAGATACCTCATTTACATCTACGCTCTGCACATTTGTTGTACCTCTATCGGTACTACCGTCACCCATTGTAACAGCTTCAGTTAATGTTATTGTCAGTGTTGCCATTGTCTATTATTATAAAAATTTGTATTAATCCTAAAAAAAATTGTACCTCATAGTAAGGTGCATGCTCTTCTGGTTGGAAGTGGCGCACACCAAATACTATTCCTTTTGCCCATGTTAACCCGAATCCTAGTTTCATTAATTATTATTTCCCATTAAAAATTTAAGAGAGTTTTCTACATCTCTATCTAACTGACTTAATACAGGTAATACATCATACAGTTCTTTACCTATCTTAGTTGAACCTTTTCTTTTACCTCTTGTGTATAATTCAAATCCTTGGCCCATAGCTATTCTTGGTATTTCTTTAAAAAAGAATCTCATAAATAATTCAATTGCATTTTCAAGCATGCTTATAGATGCTGCAGGACTTCTAAATATTCTTACTATTTCTATAGGATTCATGTAAAAAGATAACTCTGAGTATATTCTACGAACAAAAAATGCACCATATAAAATTAATTTCTTTTCATCGTCATTAGGTGCAGCTTTAGCTGCTGCAAGCAGCACAGAACTACTAACTCCTGATAAAAGCATATCTACAATATATATTGTTGCTCTTCGCAGATCACCTTTTTCTCTTTCAGACAAACTATTCCATCTGTCTGCACGTAATTCTGCTTTTAAAAGTTCTCCTTGTTTTAGTATTGTACTCAAGAATCTCATTCCTTCTGTAAACGAACCAAATTGAAATTCTTCAGATTGTCTACTAAAATCTAAGTCATCTGCCCGCAAGTCTTCTCTAGGTGTAAACACTTTATTTGCACCTCTGTATTTTTCTAATCCTCCAGGAATCATCCATCTACGTAAAGAAAACCCTGCCCTACCTATTATATATCTTTGAGCTAGCGCATTGTTTTTGCTTGTATAGTTACCATTGATGTAATAATTTAATTCAAACAACTGTCTAGTTACTTTAAACTCTGCGTCAACTAAATTATTATTTTTTACTTTTATAACTCTACCTGTATTAAAAACTAAGGAGCCTACATCTATTCCATCTCTTACTTTTAATTCTTTTTCTTTAGCTTCGTAAACTTCATCAAACGACATTGCTTGATTCCTATCTTTTACGACTTTCCCATCTTTATTTATATATTCACCTTTACTATTTTGTACTTTTATTCCGTTTAAAAAAGAATACATTAATAAGTGTTGTACATAGTGCTCTCCCATTTGGTGAAACCCGTGTAATGTACTTTTATCTGCAGACTGGCTTAACTTTGTAGCTGCCATAAATTTCTTAGCTGCAGGATTCCAATCTTGTTCTGCTTGAAATCTTTCTCCTAATAAATTAGTTATTGCTCCAGGCCTAATTACTCCTATATCACCAAATATATTAGGCATATCTAAAGCAAATTTTTTCTCTGCATTTATTAACTCTTTCATCCCGTACTCTACATCAAAGTACATACCGCTCATAGCGCGCATAGATTGTATAGTTTTAGATTGGAATACAGAAGCTATTGCAGAGTAATAGTTAAATATAAGCATAGTATCTGTTGTCCAAGACATTAAAGTACTAGCTATTTTATTTGCTTTACCTGACCCTACATTTTTAACTCCGTACAACCTATCTTCTATTACAGATGTAAGATTTTTGTATACATTAGAAGCCATACCGTCTTCCATTTCAAAAGAAAGTTCTTCTTTTCCTTTTACTTTTATTTTTTGTGCTTTCTTTTTACCCCAATGGTATTTACCTACTTTACTAGTTCCCACCACTTGTTTTAAAATTTCTAGCTCTGCTTGAACGTAAGAACTTTCTTCCCAATTAACAGCTCCCCAATAGTCCATTAAAAGTATAGACGGTAAATCATAAGATTGCTCATTTAAAGGCACTTTATCGTCCTGTCTATAGTACACAGGTATTTTTTGTTGCACTTGTCCGTATTCATTTAAATTTGTATACATCAAAGCTTTTACCTGCTCCCATTTACTTATGTCATCTGAATTGTCTTCACCTTTCTCATAGTAATCAATATCATCTGCTGTAAGTGTGAACTTATCTTTATATATTCTTTTTATTGAAGCAATTAAACCGTCTTCAAAACTAGTTTCCATTAATGTTTTTTGTATTGCAGGTAGTTTTAATCCTCTTCTATTAGGGTACATCTCATCTCTTTCTGTGATCATGTCACGAAAGAACCAATACATCTTATACTCTATTTTATTTTTATTAGTTTCGTCTGCAAAGAAATTAAATCTAGGATCTTTCCATTGAGACTTTACATTGTATTTACCAGAAACTTTATCTCTACTCTCTACATTGTCGTTATACCATTCTATATATGACTTTTTTGCTTCTATATATTGGTAACTGTTTTGGCCGTATTTATCTTGAGCGTCTAGCATAGGAGTTAAAAACTTTGTACGCGCTGTCCAGAAGTCAGGTTTTATTTCATCTACTAAAAATTTTGTAAGCTTACCATTTTCTTCTCTACCGATCATATCTCCCCACAAACTACGCATGTCTGTAGTACTTTTCCCTTTAATATATTGTTTCCACAATTTTTCAAGCTCCGTAAACTTTTCTATAGTTTTACGCATTGTTAGATAATCTTTTTTATCTAGTATTTCTGCAGCTAGAGATATTACATCATCCCCCATATTACGAGCATCTAGCATGTAATGCGCGAACCCAGACAAATCTTTAGGATTTTCTTTTAAAATACGCATAAAATTATCTATTTCTGCCTGCTTGATTACATCAGCATTACGCTCCATTTGCTCTGCAACAAAAACACCTCGCTCTTCACTATATCTTTTTCTGCTTTTTGTATTATCTTTTAATGCTCTTGCTTTTCTCCACTGCGTATAAGGAATACCACCTTTTTTTGAATCAGAAAATGAGTCTGAGTATTTTCTATAATATACTGCAGTCATTTTACCAGGAACAGATCCCCACTTGTTTGCAATAGCTTGTCTTGCTTTAAAGTTAAACTGAGACTGTATAGAAGCTTTTTCAGAAAGTATTTTATTGTAATCTACTGCAGTACCTCCTGTATTGTCTTGTGTTATGTATAAATTTAATTCTCTTTCTTTTGATACAAGCTCTATAACTTCATCAACAGTATTTATAAATTTAAGTCTTTGGTCGTATTCATATATTGTAGCTATATCTAAAGCTCCTTGTATATTTAAAACTTGTTTTGCATTTTTTAATAACAACTCTACAGTTTTTAAATATCCTTTTAACGCAACCTTATCATTAAATTTTTCTAATTGCGCAGCTAACGCTTCTAGATCTGTTACGTACTTAGACCGCATGTAATCTATACGTATTTTACGTGCTTCTTCTATAGATGTAGCATTTTGTATCCTAGACTCTAACTCCTCGGCACCATACATTTGTATTTTCTTAGCAGTACGTAAGTTTTTTATACGAGACTTAACTCTTTTTATAAGGTCAGTTATTATTTTATCTCTGTTAGCTTCTTCATACTCAGTTCCTAAGAGTAATGTAGATTCTTGCTGTATTTCTATTTTAATTTCGTTGCTATCAATAATGTCTATAACAGACTCAATAGTAGGATAACCAAACTCATCAACTCTAGGATCTTCTTCAGATGTTATTCCTACGTTTGCAAGAGATAACCAGTCGCCAAACAGGTCTATAAACTGAGGCGAATGTACAAAGTCAAATACAGCCTCTGAATTGTCTTTAAATCTAGGGTTATTGTCTAGGTCTATTTTTAATTTACATGCCATAATTAACAAATATCTCTTTCAGGGTTATTATTTGTAGGTTTTTTATCTACCTTAACTACCAACTCTTTTAAGCTTTGTCTAAACTCTCTATAACTTGCTAGCTGGAATTGTTTTAATTCTATTTTAGGATCATTTTGCTCAAAGATACTATAATTTGTTTGTTTTTCTGTATATCCTTCAGGATCATATCTATACTCATTTATAGTATTCCCTTTAGAGTCTTTAAAACCTAAAGGAGATATAACTTCGTATACAGGATTTTTACTCGGCTTCCCATTTACTGTTGTGTATTGTAATCCTATAAGTTTATAAGTTAAACTTCTTACAGCACGAGTTTTTGTATAAATAGGTGTTCCATCTGCTCTATACCCCATAATCTGCGTAGTTAACTCTCCTAGAACATTACTTTTTATAATAGGTGCGTATATAGTTTTACCATTTGCTTTTTTTCTTTTTACAGCTTCTCTGGCTTTACCAGTAAGAGTTATACTAAGCTCTCTTTTAAACGGTACATATTTATTTTTAGAATCTTTAAACCCACTATTTTTAATTCCTTTTTGTACTTTTTTAGGTTTTGTACCAAGATCTGTAACCATTCTAGGATTTTCAGTGTTATGTCTTAAAATTTGGTCTACCATATCATCTATAGACAACAAACTTAAGTCTTCTAAATTATGCTTTACATAATCCGAAAACCCACTGTTTTTTACCCAAGTCATCGGTATGTAGGTATGGAAAGAATTCATGTTATTGTTAAATCCAGACACAAAAAACGCCATATTAACTAATTTTATTGCAAATTTTCTTGTTTTTGGGTCTATATATAAATCTTCCCATTCTTGAACAGCTAAGTTTTTTATCTCAGAAGGCACACCTTTTAAGCCTCTAGATTTTACATAACTAGGTAATTCATTTTGTCCAAAAGAATTTATTTTACTAGTTAGTAGTTTGTTTAATAATATACTGTCAGGATTGCTTTTTTGCATTTCCCTAAACTCTACTACAAACGAATCTGCTTGAGACTTAGAAAATAATAAATTTTGCATCCCAAACTCTTCTGTACTTGCTATTTGAAACCCTGAGTACAAATATGTATACATAGTATCTACAAGCTTTTGTCTATTTAGTATGTTATCTGACATAAGAGTTACATCTAATAATTTATGTAACCCTTCTACCATAAACTCAGACTCAGATAAAAATGTATCTTCAAAAGTTTCTAAGATGTAATCTATATACTGATGCGCTACTCCCATTAAAGTTAGTCCGTCTGCAGTATTGTTTTGGTATTTGCTTCCAAAGTTTATAAATCTAGGATCTTTTTCTAAAGATTCTTTTTTCTCCTTCCTCATTCTAACTTCTGTTAGATTTCTACCTAAACCTGTAGATATAAGTCTAGACCCTAACATTTGCTCTAACACTGAGTCTCCGTGCTCGTTTAATCTTAAAAATTCATCAAGAATAAACTTTTGCATTTCAAAATAATTTTCATTAGTGTCTCCAAATCTTAGCAAATCTTCTAATACTGGTACAGTAAGTTCTTGTGCAATGTTGTCTTCTTCTACAACCACTTCCTCTTCTTCTGCTTCTAACACTTCTTCATCTAAAGCTGCTATCTCATCAATCTCTATTTCAGACTCTTCTACTACCTCTTCTACTTTACGTGTTTTAGGGAAGAAATCTTTTTTAGTTTTATTAACTGCTTTTTTCTGTATTGCACTTTTAGTTAATTGTACATCTGAAAGAGCTTCACTATCTAAAGAGAATAGATTGTCTACATACTCTCTAATTACAGGTTGTGCTAAGAATCTATTTACCCATTTGTAGTTTACACCTGAACGTAATAACAAAAATGCTACGTTTACAGTGTGAGTGTTAAAGTTTACATAAGATATGTATGGGTCTTTTTCAATATCCACGTTTGCATTCATATACGCAGATATAATTTGAGTTATAAGCATATCACTACCTATAACGTCGTTTCTAGACAAGTCAGTGTAAACTGCAGCATCTTTTCCCATACCTTTATGCCCATAACCTATATACTCTGTTAACTGTAGCCCTGCTAACGAGGAAGGTATATGATCTACAATGTTGTTTGCTACAGAACCTACCATTTTTTTACCCATTAAAAATCTAGTTTTTAACGAATCTTGGTATACAGGTCCAAAGAATTTAAGATTAGTCATAACCTTTTCATCACTTCCTTCAAACGCCATGTTATATACATCATTAGCGTCATCTTTTAAGAAGCCTGTATCTGTAGGAAACAATAATTCATTACTTTTTTCTGCGTTTTGCAGTATAGATTCCCATATTCTTATTCTTTCATTTTCAAATGCCTCCATAGAGTCAGAAGAATCTAACTCAACTCTTCTTAGTTTACCGTCTATAAATTCTAAATGAGGTACTAGTAAAAATATCTTATCAATATCAAAGTCACTACCTGTTAGTGTAGTCATACCATCAAATACTACTATAGAATCCCCTGATCCTTTTGGTAGCACACCTGCTATCTCCATAGAAAAGATAGAAGCTATAGATTGGTTTGGTATACGATACCCTAAAAGACGTAGTGCATCTTTATCTACTAATTGTTTTAACTCTGTATCACTAAGTTGCTCCACTGATCTACCGTCTTTTGGTTTGATCTTTTCTATAAACTCATACGGTAACAGTATTTGACCAGGTATTATCTTTTTATTTTCTAAATCTAATTGTGGAGCTTTTAGATTTTTTGCATCTATCATCCACCTGATTCTGTTTTTCTCACTCTTTTTTAACTCAGAGTACCTAGCAGAGTCTTGCCCTAATCCAAATCCAGCTATCTGAACAAATTGTCCTCCTAATGCTTTATATAATATAGATTTTCTACTAAGGCCATTTGTTAGTGCGCTTTGTAATCCTCTTCTGTCTTGGAACATAGCATCTAAAGGTATAGTACCGTCTTCCAATCCTTTTATCATATTATCATCTTCTGTATCTAAGTAGCGCTCCATTAACTTTGCATGCAGCTTAGCAGGGTCATTTACTCCAGGATTTAAAAAGCTAGGATTAATTCCGTGAGCTTGTGCAAATTTTTCTTTTCCTTTGTTTGCTATTATAGATTCATTAGTATAATAATCTTTTAGTAACTCTGCGCCGCTAGTGTACCCAGGATAAGCTGCATCTAAATCTATATTAGATAATATAATTTGTTTAGGCTGAGAACCTACAATTGTAGAAGTAAACCCTTTAGAAGGAAGCTCTTGCGCTAACCCCATCATTTCGTGATTTTCTAAAGAGAAATCTAATTCAAAATTATCGTTTATTACACCATTTGTATCTATTTTAGTGATACTTTTAGCTCCAGCTTTAACTGCACTTATTACAGCTACTTGCACACCAATAACACCTTTATCTGTAGAGTTTTCCTTTTCAAACGCCACCATTTTATCATATAGGTTTTTCAGTGGTGTTGTTTCTACTAAATCAGGCCAAAGCACTACATATGCAGTTTTTTCTATTCTAGGCACATTATATTGCCCTGAAACTTGTGTTCCTCTAACTGTAAATTTTTGTGGTGTAAAATTAACTTTTTTGTAATCATCTTTTTTAGCTTTTCCACGCATAATACGCTCAAAAGCTTTTTCTTTACTATCAGGCCATCTACCTAAACCACGTTCTCTTTGTTTAAATAATTCTGGAGTTATCCAAGTAGTACCATCAGTAAGATCTACTTCTTCAAACATATCTGATATACTTTTTCCCAACGCTTTTTTCCACTTAGGATCTGTAAAAAACTCTCCAGGACTCATTATATCATCTACAGTTGCATGATAGTATTTAGGATTTATAGCCCATTTACCTTTATGCTCATATATTCTAAATCTTTGTGTAGGTGTAGTAAAGTGTCCTGAACGTTTAGGTACATCTTCTATAGATTTATACATTGCAGGGTGCCCTACAAACATTCCCATAGACTCTCTTGCAGATATTATACTATTAAATACGTAATCCCCAAAAGCTCTTGCAGATATTTGAGACTTAAGAGTGTTGTTGTCTTTACCTCTTCTAGTTTTAAAAGAATTTATTAGAGTAGCATCAATTGCTTTACTGTACAATACACCTTCTTTATTTTCAAAGTATACATCATATTTCTTAGCTAGCTCTAAACTTTTCTTAAACTCTGATATAAAAGCTGTTTTTATCATGCTTTTTATTTCTTCAGAATTAAGAATCTCATCTGTTAAATGCATAGGTAAGTTTCGAGTATACTCTGTATCTGATGCAGTTGTATGATAAAGTTTTAATTTTTTTGCTATAGGTTTACCGTATGCTAAGTCAGGAAACATCATAGTATCTCCCTTAAACACATTACCTGTAGGTAATTTAGTTTTAGGGTCAATAAATTGTTTCACCCCTTCTTTATCTAATTTATAGTGGTAATTTAAAAGCAATTGATCTTCAGGTAACTTATTTTTACCAAACACATGATCCCAAGCTTGTCTTTGGGATTCTATATCTGCTTTTATATAATTTTGAAATGTAAACACAACTTTATTATTACTAAAAGTAATATCTCCATTTAAATATTCTACACCAGAATCTAAGTTTTCAGGCCCTTGTAAATAATGTTGCGTACTAGATGTACCTGTAGAAACAGTTGTGTACTGCCCATTTAGTATTCTAGTCATATTATTAATTAATGCATCAGCTCCTGTAAGATACGTATTCTTTTTACCTTCAGATTTTGTAGAAGTATTCACCATATGAAGAAACTGCTTTATTGCAAAAGCGTTGTCTTCATTTTCTAATAACCAATTTACCCATACAGATGTTTCTGTGTAGGGTAATTTTTTTAATTGCTCTACGTAGGATTTATCTCCTTTTTGGATCCGTAGTACTGCTGTATGTAAATAAGAATACATACCGTATTTCCAATACAATGTAGCTCCTGGCCCAAGTACAGTAGTTTCTAATAAATCTGCATCATAAATTCCTTGTGCTGTAGAAAAAGGTTTAATAGCTTTTTCATCAAACATTACAGAATTTATATTACCCTCTACATCTTCTAGTAAAGGAAAAGATCTACCTTCTTTTGTTTTATTGTGATTATCAATAAGATTTTGTAATCCTAATGACCCTTTTTTTGTACTACCTAAAAATATATATTTAAGGTCAGACATCAAGCTATTAGCTTCTATTGCAGGGTTTTTTCCTTGCTTAAATAGATATTCTAACGCTGTAGAGTCTGCTTGCACGCCTATAGTGTTTAACATTTGCGCAAACACTTTTGCTATAAGACTTAAGTCTATATCTGCTTCTGTAAGATCTTGTAAAGATTGCTTTTTTGCTGAAACTAAAGCTCTTTTATAAACTTGCTTTAATTTTGCATTAAACTCTTTATAGGCTTTCACCGCTCTTTCTGCGTTTCTTACATCTAATATTCTTTTACCTGTTTGATTAGGTTTAGTCATTAGTTGCTCGTACGCTATTTGCCAATTATCTCTAATGTTTTTTTCACTAGACTGTACATCAGGGCTACCTATTCTTGTACCTACTTTAGATGTACCATCTACAAACGTACTTGTGTAATCTAGCTCAGGTCTCATAAATGCTTGCACAAATTGAGTCTTTTTATATTGAGGAGATCTTTCTAGCATTGCTACCAGTTCGTTAAACTCAGGATGGAATCCTTGCACATCTTTTAATTTATCTATCATTAAAGTGTACACATCTACTGTAGGATCTGAAGAGTATATGTTACTTAAATACTGCATTATAGTAGCATACGTTTTAGTAAGATCTACTAGCGTAGGCTTACCAAGTATTTTACTTGTTACAGGTACAATTTTACCTTCTTTAAACGTAACTTTAAATAAACTCCTAATCATAAGCTTAACATTTGCAGTTAGCTTTTCTTTAGGGTTGCTAAAATGTGCTTCTTTTACGTTTAGTGCTGAAGTTTTCTCATCTTCTTTTAGCTCTATTCTAGTTTCTCTTTGCATTCTAGAGAATACCATTTCTAATAGTTGCGACGAGTTTACAGGATCTTTAGGATTATACCTAGGTACAGGCATGTCGTTTTCATCTAATAAAGGTAAACGATTTCCGTCTCTATCTTGTACATCTTTTCTTAAGTATACTATATCTTCAAAGATTTGTTGATACAGTCTATATGTTTTAGTTCCTTTTAATTTTGGATTTTTTCTTAACTGCATCATGTGCACTGCAGCCCACTCACCAAAAAATCTGTAGTCTAAATTTTTTACATCATCAAAATCTTGTACTTGGTATCTTTTATTTTTTACAAACGCTGCAGACAAAACATCAACTGCTTCTTTTATTTCTGCAGGTGTCATTCCTGGTATACGTGTCAATCCTACAGGGTACATAGCAGTGGCAGATTCTATATTAGAATCAAATATATACCATCTTTTTGATTGCTTTGTTTCTGGATCTATACTTACGTAAAAGTTTTTAAATATTTTAGGTTCACCATTCTCATCTACATTATTACCAGTTTCACTTGCTGCAAACCATTTGTTAAAATTTTCTTGCTGTGTAATAAGGTATATATTGTATGCTTTTTGTCCGTCTTCATTGTATATATCATACAATTGTCCAAACAACAAAGAAGTTTGCCCATTTGCAGCTAATACTGAATTCTTACCGTTTTTAAACGATTCATCTAATAAATTACATTTCATTATTTACAAGGGGTTTGGTCATCATCTTCTAAGTTACTCGTATCTATTCCACCATCAATGTCATCTAAATCATCTAAAGCGTCCATATCTAACATCCACGCAGGCTCATTGTTATTTTGAGGAGGTAAAGTTTCTCTTTTTATTTTTTCTTCTACAGCTTTTTCTTCTGTTTCTGGTGTTACTTTTTCTTCTACAAGAGAAGCTAGCATAGCTGCATTTAGTTGTGCTTCAGTTTCTTCTACAGACATAGTGCTGTTTAAATCTCTAACTACTTCATCAGCTGCTGCACTTTCTTCTGATTTTGCAATTTCATTTTTTATAAGTTCATCTTTTACAGACTCCATTACAATATCACCAACTTCACCTTCTTTAACACTCTCTAAGACAAGTAGAGGAGGTTTTTCTTCCTTAACTTCTTTTGCGTACTCACTAGGACTATTTATTACAGACATTCTAACGCTAGGCTGTATAAAAGGTGTTCCTGTTTGTCTATGTGTAAAAGCATTTGTGTGTACAATTTTATTTTCAACAAACAAATTTACGTAATTAGGATCAGAAGTTCTAGATCGTTGTACATTAAATCTTTTATTTTCTACAAACCAGTCAATAATTTTTTCTTTATTACTTTCTATATCCTGCATACTATATGACTCTGTAGTTATTATGCCATCAACTTCATTACCTAATTTTAGTAAGTTATTTTTTACATCAAATCTAAATGCATGCATTTTTGTAACTTGTTCATGCTCATACACTAACATATTTAGTACTTCAGAAAACGTAGGAGTTAATTCACTATTACTTACGTAATCAAATAATTTTTTCATAAAAAATATTTGATCTCCAAAATCATGTGTTTTTATATAATCACTTATCCAAGCTTCAGACATAACATCATTTAACAGTATTTTTTTAGACATTCTATCTGTGTAAATAGTGTATAATAACTCTGCTGCTGGTCTATTTAAATTTTCTATAGAAACACGAAGCGGGAATATATCGCCATTATTCATTTGTATAGGCATATATACTGCCCCTTTAGTGTTAGGGTTTGTAGTGTTTAAACTTAATTCAGGATAAGTTCTTCCAAACGAATCTACATACTCACTACCATCATTAAATACAAACACAACTCTTTTATCTCTAACTCTAGGGTCTCCATTATTAAGAACTGTAGCTAAATTATTTTTTTGTCCTCTACGAGTGTCTAAATGTCCTCCACTCATAGAAACTACTTTAGCTGTAGCAATCTTGTCTTTTTGATATAAATTATAAAAGTCTCGTCTAAAAGTACTTAACTCTTCTATTGCTTGTTTCCATTTTTTAGGATCCATATTAGTAAATATATACGGCTCCTCGTGCATGTAGAATGTTAATGTAGTGCCTTCTTTAGTTAATAGCGTACCTTTAATTGGAACTACTTTTAACTCTTCATCTGTTAAATCTGTTTTATTTTTAAGTTTATTAACTGTTCCTCTAGGGTATTGCCCTCCTTCACGAAGCTCTATATAATTAAAATCTATTTCCCATACAATATCTTTGTTTTGCTGGGTTATATTCCCTGTATCAGGGTTTTCTAAATAATTAGATGTAGTAGGATCTATACCAGGCGTGTTATTAAAAAAGTTTCTCACAGATTTCCATGCCGCTGTAAGTATGCTTCCTAGTTTTACAGGTTCGTCTTTTTCAATACCTGCTTGTAAACTATCATCTTCTTTAGATATTTTTACTTGAGATTCTTCATTTTCATTTATAGAAGTTTCATTAGAAGGTACTTCAGGATCTCTTTCTGTAGCTTCGTTAGTAGTTTGCGAAGATTCTGCAGGATTAGGCTTATTTGACTTAGGAGATTCTTTTTTACGTGGAGCAGCGTCAAAATAAGCATTAATAAAATCTTCTATATTTATATCTAAAACACTTGTAGCCCCTCCACCTGCTTGTATTATTGAAGCAGGTACTTTAATATTATCTCCATACTCTAAATTACCATTTGAATACCCAATATCCATTCCTTCTAGTAAAAGAACATCTTTAATATATTCTCTAAACTTAGTTAAAAGTTGTTTTGGTTTACCTTGAACTTGTATATAATTTGCAGGAGAAATTGTTTTGGCTATATCTAAAGTTTCTTGTCTATCATTATTTACCTGATTTGAGCTAGTAGATTCTTTTTTAAGTGAAGCCTCTAACTCAGAATCAAGCTCAGCTTCTGAAAGTGATTTATCTACATTTACTACACCTGCTTTAACTTTTGTAGAATTTACTCTGTATATAGCTGTTCCATCATCATACAATTCTATTTGTATCTGAAAAATTTTTCCGTTTATTTTTACGCTTTTACCTTTAGTTCTGCTAGCTGCAGCCTTAACTCTAGTTCTTATTACAGGTATTAGTTCACCAGTCTCTTCATCTTTAACAAGTTCTTCTTCTTGATATGTTTCATTATCTCTAAATTTTCCAAACTCAGGAATAACTCCATCTATTTCAAGATCTTTTTCTAAATCTTCTTTCGATATATAATCATCCTTTAAATTTCTTTGTACTTTTTGCGGTTTAGGCTGCTCTTTGCTTTGCTCTTCAGCTGCAGGAGTTTCATTGCTTTCTTTATTATTTTCATCTTGAGTTGCGTTTTCAGATGCTTGCCCACTCTCTACTATAGATGCTATCTTTTCTTCAGCTTGATTCTTAGCTTCTTCTCTTTTATCTAAATCTTCTTTTGCTTTTTGGAATTCTTTTGCAGGATTATTATATATACCTTCAATCATTTCTTGAAACGACTGTAATTCTCTAGCCATAACTAGTCCATCAGCAAATAAATCAAATAATTGTTGCATTTCTAAATCATTTAGATTTATTTCTGCCTCACTCATTCGTTCTAACTGCTCTACAAACTTACTAAACACTTCTTGCAGTACTTTAGAGTCGTTTAAGTCTTTTTTAGTAAGCTCAATGCCTTTAAATCCTTCCATGTTTATAATACCTGCAGTAAGGTCTAAAAGTGCTGTGTTTATTTCATCTGTACGTCTATCAAAATCTTTAGACATGTAAGAATAGTACGCTAGCTTTTGTTGTATAAGTGCTAGAGTCTGTGCGTCTACATTAGGGTCATTAGATAGTTTACGTGCTATCTGTGGCATCATTGCAGCTATACCTTCTTTTATTGGTGCAAGGTTGTCTTGGTAATCTTTTATTCTTTGTCTTAAAAAATCAATTTCTTTATTTACATCTACTTTAGTTACAGGTAAGCCTAAAGGGTCGTTAGGATTTGTTTGATCTCTTTCAAATGTTTCTGCGTACTCTTCGTTAGACATTTTAGCTACATCGTCTAATAAATCTAGCAATACATCTATTTGTCCTGTTTCTTCAAACAATTCAATAGTTTTGAATATTTTAAATGCTTCGTCTGTTTTTAATTTAAACGTGTCATTTTTTTCTAAGGCTTGCCTTTGTCTTTCTTCTGACTTAGTTAAGTTTGCAAGATGTAGTATGTGTTTGTATACATCTCCATTTTCTTGAACAGCATTTAACTCATCAGCAACTGCTTTTGTTCTTTCGTATTTTTCTTGGTAGCTTTTCCATTCTGTAGGTGCCCCTCTAAAATACGAACCTCCAGCTTCACCTAATTTACCTAGCAATGCCCCTAAAAACATAGCCTGTTGTCCATGAAGTTCTTGCGGTGTTTGCCACCATCCTTTAGCCATAGATATTCCCATACCTACACCACTATCTATGTAATCTCTTACATTTTCTAAATCAGGTGTGTATTCGTGAGTAAAATAATCTTTAGCTCCTCTTTCTAGGGCGTATTGTATCCACTCTTCATTCATTTCTGCTAAAGGACGTTTCCACCAATTCTTAGCCCACTCTTTTACCCATCCTGCTTTACCTAACTCTTTAAATGTAGTTTTACCTCCTTGAGTAACAAGTCTAGACTTAAGATATTTACTAAATAAATTAGTAGAACCTCCTCCAAATAAATTTTTAAACATTACAAGGTTAGACGCTCCTACAGTAACTACATTTAATCCCCACGCTATATTAGCATATGCTTCTGCAGTATCTCTTATATCTTTTTCTGACATTCCTTGATACCTAGGATCACCTTCAGCTTGCATTTTACTAATAAGATCTATAGAATTTTTTAATATCATGTTTGCCTCAATAGAAGCTTCACCAGCTGCAGATATTAAACCTGCGCCTATAAAATTAGCTTTTGCTAATCGAGCAGATGTTGTACCTGAGCCCTGAACAGCTCTTCTAGCTAGTTGGAACCCACCAGATACAGTAGATTTTCTAAACATAGCAGATGCAGCCCTAGCATAATTTTTAGGATTAGCTATTCCCATCATTTTTGATAGTTTTGTAGCTACTTTAAGTTCTGCAGCCGCACCACCTGTTACAGCAGCTCCTAATAAAAACCCTACACCATCCATACCTTGGTCTGCCCAAAAGTTTGCTGTTCCAATACTTTGCAACAAAGACATTTCTTCTTCAGATTTAGATGCGTGTATAGGGTACTCTTGCTTATACCAATTTTTAAAATTACTTAGTATTTCATTACCAGGATTGTTAAACACACCACTAAATCTACCTTGTGCCCATGCTGACGGAGCTCCTAACAAAATTGTATTAACTGTACTTGCACTTACCTCTAAGAAAGAGCTTGACATGTTACCAAAAGATCTAATAAATTTATTAGCGTTTGTTTGTTTAAGTGCTGTCTCTTCTTTTATGTTAGTTCCTGGGTGTATATCTATACCATAATCGCCAAACAAACTAAGACCTGATCTTGCCTCTCTACGTATACTAGCTTCAGATCTGTTTTTAAATAGAGGATAGTATCCTTCAACAGTATCTCTATTAGCTCCTAACAAATTACCTCGTAGTACAAAAGGTACTCGCTCATTACTATAATGTTGATAAGGATTATCTATGTATCTACCAAAATCCTTACCTTCTACAGTTTCAAAATTAGAAAAAGTATTTAAAGGTTTATCGTCAGGCTGTTCTGCAGCAGGCTGCTCTACAATAGGAGACTCACTTATAGCCTCTTCGTATGTAGTTCCATAGTTTAAAAAGAATTGGCTTTGTGGGCCTATCTCCATCATACCATCTTCATCTACAAGATCGTCGTAGGCTTTAGAATATCCTTCTGCAGAATTGTAATCATTATTTTTATATGAATCCTGTACTCCATATATAGGAAAACCTTCTTCACTAGTTACTGATCCTTTTTCATAAAAAGGTTGATCATCTTTAGGGCCATAAATAGTTTTTGCTGTTTCTGGATTATTAAACTCTAAATGAAAATGAGCTTGCCCATCCCTAGATCTTTCATCTATTAACTCTGCGTTATGTTTTCTAAGAAAATCTGCACCTCTTTGACTTAGATTTGTACCTTCTTCATTGTCAAAGAAATAGCTGATTAGGTCTCTCCCATCTCCATTACCATACTGAACACCAAAATCTATAGCATTACCTGTACCGTGATGCGAATCTTTATTCCCATGTCTTGTTGCACTAGTAATTGTAAAATCTGTTCCTGCAGAAGATGTTAAATCCATTAACCCTAATCCTGCATACTTACCTATTTTTGGTCCTGATACGCCTCTTAACTTTAAAGAAGACATCGGAGTTCGAATGTCTTCTTTAGGTAAACTAGTTGCGGGGTCTAACGTTTGTGTAGGCTGTATAGGCTCTGCAACATTTAGATTTAAATCACTTATTTTAACCATAATTTATCTTCTTTGTATTCCAGATAATATATTTTCTACTTGTGCATCTCCCTCAAAAACTCTGTATATTAAAGACTCTAAACTAGGAGCTTCTGTCTCGCCGTTACCAAATTGTATTGGCGTCATATTATTTGAAATTCTTAAGTTTGAATCCTCGTCACCTGTAGGTCTGTAAAAATACATAGAGAATGTTTCAGACATTGGCTGTGCAGTAACACCTTCTTGTGCATCTACATCTCTAGGCGCCATAAGTCTTTTACGTTCTACACGTAATTGATCTGTATTAGGATCAAATATTAATTCACCTGTTTCTTTATTTTTTATAGGCCCTTGACTTAACATTTTAGGATCTAACACTCTAAACTCAAACTCGTCATTGTTAGCAGTAATTATACTAGATGTTGCAGTTTCTATACCTGACGCTTGAAGCGTTGGTAAGTACTGCGCATTTAATTGCATTCCTACACCTTGCGTAACTCTTTGCGCTCCCATTTCTCTAGCTGCTTCAACTGTCATACCTTGTTTAGCAGCTTCGTCTGGATTAGTGTACAATTGTCGTCCTTCAAATATATATTGATCTGATAAAGAATTATAAGCGCTCATAGACTTTTCATTGTCCATAGTTATAATCATTTTATCTAATTGATTCATGTAATCACCTACATTTTGACCCATAAAAGATGCTTTATTGTTAAGCATAGAGAAAGGTATAGGTTGCGGTTGTTGGTTTCCTACTTTATAAAACTTAGGGTCTAACACAAAGTATGGTTTACCTTCAAACAATCCTTCACCTACATACAACTGTGGGGCCCAACTAGAAGTTTTTGTTACACCATCAGCATCTACAATTTCTCCAGATATTCCGCTTCTAATAGTTTCAAAAGCATCTGCATAAAGTTCTTGTACAGAACCTGCATCAGGTTGTAGCACATCCATGTAAGGCCCTCCTTGATTAGTTAAGAAATCACTACTTCTTCTTTGTGTTCTAACAAACTCATTGTTGTCTGTGTCTGCAGAAGGTTGGTGATATGTAAACTGTCTATCTACGTCTGTTATATTTTCAAAACGTTCAAATTTATTTGCATAATCTTTATACAACCTTAACACATCTCCAGGTATTGTTTGTCCTAATAACTGTTCAACACCACCTTCACTATAATTTTCTATTAATCTATCTAAATCTACATCACTGTATTGATCTAAATAATTTTTAATTGTGTTAAAGTGTGTGTGTAAAGCCGCGTGTCCTGCAATATCATCTTCAGAAAACTGTGCTCTTTCATTAAATGAATTATAAAACTCTCTAGTTTCGGGAGATAATCTTTGCATTGCATTTTGTCCTATTACACTTCCAAATTTACTATAATCTTTTATATTTTCTTCAATAGTTTTATCTTTTAAATTTCCTGTTTGTAACGGGAATTCTAGTTTAGAAAGATTATCTAAATCTGTTTGTATTGCAGTCATTTCATCAGTAAACGCTTGCGTTTCTTCAGGGCTTACATTTCCTTGCTCTAACTTATTTTGTAAATCTGCATACCTAGCTTGTTTGTTTCCTACTTCAGCTTGATAGTCTTCTAAATTAGTTACTCTACCTGTAGCATCTCCTAGCGGTATTTGCTGTGTAGTATAAGAATCACCTACGCCAATATTATATCCTACTGTACTATCATTTGTATCAGTTCCTGCGCTTGTTAATGAAATTCTATCTACCTCACTTATTCCAGAACCTGCTGCAATATCATCTAACATTGCTTCTCTTTGCATTGTTCTAAATTGACTAGCTCCAGCTTGTTCTTCTCCTACTTCTGCAATTTGTTGACGGACCATGTTTTGTTTTAGCCCCATAACTTCATTGTATTCTTCAGGAGTTTCTACGCCTGCCATTTGCATTTGCATATTTGCCATTCCAGGATCTTCAGACAAAGGCATTACTGTAGGATCTTTTTGTGCGTATAAATCAAAGGCACTTCCGTGCACATCTCTGTTATAATTTTCTACTAATCCTAAATCATAAGCTTCATTTGCCCACTCTGAATACTCAGGCATTGCGTTTAAGAATCTATTTGTAAGTTCTCTAGCTCCTTCTCCTGTTGTATACTCTCTTTTTGTAATTACATCTTTGTATCCTACAATAGATTGTCCGTCAGGTCCAAATATAGGCTCCATATTTACACTAGAGATTTGATTTTTATTTATCATCTCTTGTATTTTAAACATGTCATCTGTTATATCAGGAGTAGCTACAGGTGACCCTGTAAATTCAGTTCCTTGAGGCATTACATCTATTTCTCCAGATTTAAATGCTTCTAGATTTTGATTAAAGTTTTGAGTTTGTTTTGCAAGTATAGCTCCTGCTCTTTCTTGTGTATAAGTACCTTCTTCTACACCTTTTTGAAGAGATGCTTGTTGTGCTTTATACGCTGCCCCAGCTCCTTTTAATCTTTTACCTGCATCAGACATTCCTGTATAGTATTCGTATGTTAGTTGTTGCATTGGGGCTGCCATTTGTGACAAGTCTCCTCCTGATGCATCATACAACTCATTCATACGATCTAAATATGGTTTTGTAAGCGCGTCAGCTTCATCTTTTGTACCAGGTATAGTAGAATACAAATCCATTTCATCCATAAATGCAATGTTAGACTGCGCGGTTGCGTCATACAATTGCTCTTTAGCTTGATTTCTTTGTAACACTTCTTGGTATGGGTAAGGAGAAAACTCTGTTTGCTCCATAGGCCCTGCCATCATTAATCCTGTTAGTCCTCTTACTGCCATAATTATAGTTTTTCACCTGTTATAGGATCATATTTAAACTGGCCTGGTTTAGTATTTCCAAACCCATAGTTAAAGTTAAAATTTCCTTCGTCAAATCTTGCTGTTTTAGATAAATTTCTAAGCATATTGTTTCTATCCATTGCTATTGACGTGTTAGCTGCTTGCCCTAATCCTTGTTGTATCATTTGATAAGGCATAGCTTCTAATCCCATATTAAATTTATCAACTTGGCCTTGTACTCCTTTATTGTATTTATCTATACCTAAATTATATCTTTGAGCCTCATTTTCTAACTGATTATTTAAATAACTAGTTCTAGAAAATTGTTGCGCTACATTAGGTGCCATACTAGAAGCCATTGCCTGTCTTCTTACTGGATCTCTTTCTGAGCCTATAGCAGTTGCAGCTATTTGTAAAGAAGGAGATATTTGAGAGTAAGGATCTATTTTGTTAGCTCTCATTCTACCGTCTAATTGATAGTCTGAAGCTTTTAATCCTTCTGCAGGATTTATTAGTCCTGCTATACCTGCTCCTACATTATATATAGAAGATGCATAAGGCATCATACTTTTAAAATCAAATCCATCTCTTGGCGGTGTAGGGTAAGTTCTTGGAGGTGGAGAACCTTGTCTTCTTAATTGAGAATTTTGCTCATAAGGATTAGAAATACTGTTTATTCCTATACTGTTTAATGTAGTAGGATACTCAGCAGGTCTACCTACTTGAGAAAGATTTATTTCATTGTCTCCGTTTGGATTTAATCTGCTTGTAGACATACCATCTCCTACTCCAAAATCTTGCGGTGGAACTGGATTGCTGTACGGTCTAAAAGACTGAGGTGTATTTGGAACAGCAATGTTAGGCATTCCTGCTTGAGATAAATTAATAGAATTTTGTTTTGGTCTGGACATTCCGTACATAGCTCCTATTTGATTTTGATATTCAGGATACATATTTTGAACTCCTTGGTCATTCATAAAACCTACTTGTCTATCGAAAGATACTCCTCCTCCTAAATCTTGATTACCGCTATACATTTGCCCCATAGGATTAGAGTATGGCCCTGTTGCAGGCATGTTGTAGTTAACTACACCTTCTTGAGCTCTTGGTGGCATAGTCCTTCTACCTTCGTACTGTCCTTGCGCACTTCTCATAGGCAAAGATGTACTTCTATCCATATTAGAGTAAGCACCAGGCTCCATACCAGGCATTGATTGAGGGTTAAACCCTAGCCCATACATAGAAGATGAAATTCCTTCAGGTAAATTTGTAAATTGCATACCATTTTCAGCTTTCATGTATTGCATACCGTACATAGCTTGAGAGTTTTTTAAAGCTTCTGCTGTAGGCGCTCCTTTACTGCCAGGCTTACGCATTCTTTCGTTACTACCTGCTTTTATTCTTTTTCTTTTAGCATGTATATTTGCCCATAAACCTCTTTTTGCCATATCTGTATCTACATTAGTCTGATTCCCATTATCTTTTTGTTGTTCTGCTACCTCTTGTTGAACTTGAGCCATAGCATTTCTTTTTTCTAACTCTCCTTGTTGTCTTTCTATAAAGTCAGTGCTTTTAATTTTTTCATTTGCTTTAGAAATTTTTGCATACAAAGCTTTTACTTTAGTAGACCTGCCTTTTAAGTTAGTTACAATTGTGCTTTCTCCTTCAGGTAATACTAAGTCTGCACCACCTCTAGAATGAGATTCATCTCCTTTTATTTCATAAGCACCTTCACCTAAATTATTTAACCCTGCTTTAGAGTTTAAACTTCTTGGTTGTCCTCCTTGAGTTAAAACAATTTCACCACTTTCAGCCTCTATATCTGCTTGTTCTGATATACCGCCTTCTTCATATTTATAATTTTTCATACCTTTTTGTGCTGGGGGAGTTTGATTTCCTAAAAATATTCCAGAGAAGTTTTGCATCATATTAGTGTTAGCCATGTTGTTAGCTAAATCTCCAAAACCACCTGCAGGATTTGCTCCTGCAAACATACTACCTAATTGTCCTATTTGAGAACCCATTGCAGATTGAGGGTCTGTAGATATATCTTTAGTTACTCCTGCGCTTTCTAGTCCAGCTCCTACAGCTTGTCCTCCTATTTGTACAGCTGTTCCTAGTCCAGGAGCAACTACATTTAATGCTGTAGGTGCAAAAGATCCTACTGCAGAGCCTACAGTTTCTCCTACATTTCCTACAGTTTCTCCAAACTTAGTTTTGTATCCAAACTTTTCATCTATTCCAAAGTCAGTTCCTAATATAGATTCAAAAGGAGATGCAGCAGTATTTACTGCAGCTACTCCTAAGTCTCTTATTCCTTGCCCTACCTTTTTAAAGAACCCTCCTTTAGCGTAATTTATAGTTGTGTCAGGATTAAAATTAGGGTTAAATAATGAATCCTCATACCTTTTAAACTGTTGGTATTGAGTACTATCCATTGGGTCAAATGCATCTGCGTTAGGCATATCCATTTTTACAGCTCTATTTTTTACAGAGCTAATAACGTTTTGTTGTGCCTTTTCTTCTGAAGAATTTGCATAATTATCTGCAAAGTTTTTTCCTAACTTATAACTACCGTATGTAGCTAAAGGAACTCCTGCCCCATATAAACCTATTGCTCTATTTTTAAATTGTTCAGCACCTTTTTTTATAGCTTGTTGGTATTGAGGATAATTAGGAGCACTAGGATTAGTAGGTATTGCTCTCATTCTAGGAGCATTTACCATTATTTGAGACTTCCAGGAATCTCCATCAAGTCTAGCTAGAGGTATTTCTTCCATACCTTTACTGTTTCTAGCAACCTCATTATAACTTAAGATTTTTTTATTTATATTTTCTAACTCTAAATTATTTATTTTTTTAAGTATATCTTCTCCTTGCGTAGGATGCATTTTTGAACCAAAATCGCTAAAACCTCCTGGAATTTTAGCAGGATCTAAATTTTCAAAGAAATTTCTTAAATCTATTCCTCCTCTTATTTCTCCTAACTGAGATTTTGCCATTTCTTTTAAGTTTCCTGCCCCAGTTAAAACTCCACTATCATCGTATAATTTTCCTATACCTTTATAGTCTCCTAAGATTTTATCTAGTTGTCTTATTTGAATGTCATTTAAATTTTCAGATTTTTTAAAATCTTCAAGAACTTTTATTGTAGCTTTTGCTCTACTATTAACACCCATAGTGCTTAAAGGAACTTCAGATCCTTTAGCAGAAGATAATATTCCTACATTGTCTCCACTAAGTTTTCTACTGTTAGCAAGCCAATGTCCATAAGAATCTAAACTCATTGACGGAGTTCCTAATACATTTCCAGGTTGGTTTTTTGCAGCATCTATTGTTTTTCCAATTGAGTGCTGTAACTCTCTTGAACCAGCTTGAGGGTTATTTCTAAATACATTAAAAGAAGGGATAGGGTTTGTATAACTTTTTTGTAAATCATCTGCCCCTGACTCTAATCTTCTAGCGTAACCTGATCTTAAATTTTGAGGTAAATAATCTCCAAGTCTTCCTTTTTCACTTTGATAAATTTTCTGTAAAGGATCGTTTATATCATTTTTTACATTTACCATACCTCTATGAAGCCCTCTAAGTACGTTATTATTATTTACTACTCTTTTTAAATCTACATTAGGTAAATTTAATTTAGGCATGTTAGGCATTTCAATAGCAGGTAAACTAAGTTTAGATTGTTTATTAGTTGATATATAATTATTATATAAATCAAGAGCTTTTTTCTCAGAAGCATTCCTTGGACCTCTTTCAGCTATACGTAAAATACTATTAGCATCAGTGGCTGGTGTATTTAAAATATTATTAACACTTTTTCCTCTATAAAATCTCGATACATCAGAAGGACTATGGCTTAACCCAAAAGCATTTAAATTATTTCTTAATGCAACCCTTTCACTCATTGGTACATTACCTGAATTCTTAGAAAAAGACTCTAATCCTAAAGCAAGATTTTCTGGATCTGAATATTTTTTCATTAAATCTAAAGAATAATTTATTCTTTGTGCTGCATCTTTTTTACTTACAGGTACTTTTCTTCCGTTTGCTAATGTTGTAAATTTATTATTATAAACATTAGTTAATCTTCCTGTGTTTTGTACAAAATTAAATGGAGCAGCATCTCCTTTAGCAATCCCTTTTATATCTAAGTTAGGATATTGTTTTTGTAACGCAGCCATAGTACCTGCTTGCCCAAGTTTATATGAGTTAGGTCTACCTGCAGGATTTTTATATATTTCTTTACCTGTTAAAATATTATATCCACTACTTTTACCAAAATCATCTGGTACACCAGTAAGATCAGCTAATTGTTTTCTTCCTTGTCTTTCTCCTGCAGCGGAAATAAAGTTTCTAACTTGGGTTCTTAATTGAGGATTCTTTTTTAACCCTCCTGTAATTGCAATATCGTCCATCATTTTACGAACTACTTGCTCATTTATTGCAGAATCCATTGACAGATTTCTATCAGCAGCATAGTTCATTATATTTCTGTGCCCCCCGTCTAGAACATCTGTTTTATAATTATCGAAATTCTTTAAACGTTTTCTAGCCGCTGCAATGTCACCACCTAACGCCCCTTTAACACCTTGGTAAGCACCTTTCATAGTTTTAAATAAAGGTGCAGAAGCAATTGGTAAAACCCCCATTGCAGCATAAAATGCAGCTTCCTCTTTGTCTCCCCTACTTAATGCATCTGCTACGTAAACAGCGTCTATTGCTTCCCCAACCCCAGGAGCCATACCTGCTCCTATTTCACCACCTGTTCTTGCGGTAGCTCCAAGATTATCTATAAATCCTGCATACTTACTTACATTTCCGTATTGTGCTTCAGGATACATTCGACTAAAATATCCTAGTTGTGGGTTATTTCTAGGAGCGTCATCAGTGATAGTTACTTCAGGTAACATGTTAGTTACTCCCTGTCCAAGAAGTACTTCATCTCCGTAAAACTGAAATGGAGGAGTTGTAGCTTTTTTATTTTTATTCTTTTTTGTTCCTTTAGCCATAATTCGCAAATATAATAATTATCTTTTAGAAACCCTAAATTTAGTTTTAACATAATGAGCTCTTATTTTATAAGCTCTTTCATTAATATAAGTTAATTTAGTAGTTACATATTTATCTTTAAATCTTTCCATTGATCCCTTTTCTCTAGGGACAGCAGTCTTCCAAGTTCTTTCTCTTCTTTTTATATTCTCTCCAGGAGTAAGTGTTTGCCCACTCTCTTGGTAATCTGTATACATACGTATAGAGCTCCAAGTTAGGTTTGCTAGATTTGTAGTTCCATCTAAAATTTCTGTATGCCATTCTAGATTATCAAATACTTTAGTTTCTGAAGGGTATTTATTTACTATAAATTCTAAAGTAGTGTTATTGCTTTGCCCATACCAATTACCATACTCTCCACTATTGTGTAAAAACAATTTATTTAATTGCGAAGGGTGTACACTCATTAATTTATCTTGAGTGTTTATAAACATTGGTGTTGAGAAATCATAAAACGACGTAAAGCTTTGTGTAGTTTCACTATAACAAATAGTTTCAGAAATCTCGTTATTGTATGTTATATTGTAAGGCGGTCGTCCAGTTAAGTTTCTAAACAAAAAGCTAAATAAAATTTCATTATTCTTAGCGTCATGCCCTACTGTAATCCCATCTCTATAGAAAGGGTTGTCTCCTATATTATTTAAATATTCTGTATAAGGGAACAAAGAGTTTTCAAGTTTAGATTCAAAATAATTTTTTAAACCTTTAACTCTAGATATTTCCATAACACCTGACTTTGGTGCTATCTTATAAATAGAATTAGTTAAAATATCTACCCAATACAAACCTTTAGATGCAGAAATAATTGCCCATTGATGCTTGCTTCCTATGTCATTAGATAAGTATTTATAGTCTTGCACAACCTTACCTGTACCTAACACTAAAGAGTTTTGATCTTTAGTTGTAGTTACTGCTACAGGGTTTATAGAAAACATTGCTATTCCTCTATCTTGAAAAGAAAATAAATTGTCTTGAAATAAAATTAATTTATTTATAGGACCATATTTACCATCAATATCTTTATAATTATTGTATTTAAAACTTGTCCAACTATCTTTTAGATTTCCGTTAGCTTTTTCGTCTGAGTATACAACTCTGTTATCGTGTTCTCCTGTATTAATTACTTCTGAATTTTTAGGGTAATACTCTAACAGATCATTTTCTGCAGAATAAAACTCTCTAATACTAGTATCATCCCATCTTAACTCATCTGCAGCTTTACCGTCAAAATTACTTTTATTAGCAAAATGAAAACCTTCTCTTAAACTTAAATTATATGTAGTTTCTACAGGAAATGCATAATTAAAATTAAATTTTTTAATGCTTTTATTTTTTCTTCCGTCTACAGCTTCCCATTTTTTCATTTTTACCATGTCATAAAAATGTACATATGTGTCTCCACCCCAAACATCTATTTCAGTTTCAGTGGAGTTAATATCTCTTGCTACTTCAGTTACTGGAACAAAGTTGCTTGCAGAAATATACACATTTCTATCTCTAGCAAATTTTTCTTTACCTCCATATTGATTAGGCCTTTCTCTTCGCCAAGCAAGTAGAGGTTTTTCTTGAACTTTAAAAAGATCCCATATATTAGAATGTCCTCCGTCGTCATCATTTGCAGATAAACTAGCATCTAACCCACTAGCTCCTGAAAAAGGAGATGTACCCGATTGATGAAAATACATTTGATTACCATTAGCTTCTCCAAATGTAGAAACTAAAACTACATCTGAATGAGGATAACTTACCTGTATATTTTGACCATCAGGTATTGATTCTGTGTAATAACTCGCATTCTGATTACCACCTATATGGTACCCAGGAAATTGAATATATAAAGTTTCAGCACCTGTGCTGTAATAATCTATATCTTCTCCATTATTGTTTACTCTTATTGCAAAATTATGTATACCTTTTTTAAAGTATTGCTCACCATCTCCCCCTACATAAGAAGAAGATAAAGAACCTCCTTGAGTTAATTTTGCAGACTGCTCAGGAGAAAAGAATCTATAATTTATTCCTCTAACTGCCTTAGATTCTTTATTATTTATATTTCTAGTGGTACATGCATGAGAATAAAATTTTCTGTAAAAATGATCATCGTCGTCTTGTATAAAATCATTCTCATAACTATTTGAAGAGCCTCCAGTTCCTAGTTCTCCACACACTTCTATATAATCACAGTCTGATGCAGTAGGATACTCTCCGCTTAATAAAAAGTCAGGGCTATCTAAAGACAATAAATTATTTCTTATCTCTCCTTTATTAGCAATGTTCCATCCACCTCCACTTGGCCATGTTGCAGAATGCGCATTAAATGCAGCTCTATAAGAATTTAACTCGTTTCCGCTTTTACCAAATCTGTACAAATAATTACCCATTCCCATTCCTAGGACAGTCTTGTCTTGTTTTTTTCTTTCTACCCTTACTATGCTCCAACCACTTATACGTTTTTGTATATCTTGAGGTATGTTTACTTCAAATTTAATTCCTAAAGCATACATAGAATGTTTATTAGGTAGCATATTTCCTTGAGTAGTTCCTAATTCAGATACAAGATTTCCTTCACCTTCAAATGCACTAAACTCATTATCCCAGTTTGTTTGATTATCTTCATTTATGTTTAAAGTAATCCCACTCTGAGAACCTGTAGAACTATATTCTTCTACAGTACCTGCATGTGTTAAATTATCTGTATTTCTAGTTTGTGATAATGTAAAGTTATATAAATCTGCTCCTTTTTTATAATCTATATCATAGTGAGTAGGAAATCTAATATCTCCAATCCAATTAACTCCTCCTGGATTACCTTGAGTGTCAAAAAAAACTATACCAAATCTATAAATTTCATCTCTTTGGTATCCTTTATAATTAGCATTTATTACAGGGTTTTTATAATCTAAAAAAGTTTCTCCTGTACTACAATCTGTTGACGTAGGTTTTACTTCTACAAACGGAGGTAGTTGTGGAGGAGTTCCACTAACAAACTGATCTCCATCTAATTCTTTTTTAATAAATTCATATTTTATAAAAGGACCTTCTCCTCCTATAGTTCTTCCATCTTTTTGGTACTTATAACTTTTAGAAGAATCTACTACGCTTATAATTTCAGAGTTATAAGGATTTAAAGAGTCTAGATTTTCTTGCAAAGAATACTCAAAATTTTGATCTTCATAAGAATCGCTGTCTGTTACATAGTCAGCATTTAAATCAAAAGTATCATCTACATAAGTTTCTACTTCATTAGGTGTACTAAAGTCATGAGCGTGCTCATCATCTCTTTTATATCTGTAAGCTCTAGCATTAAATTCTATATCATCTACAGGGCTTACAATGTTTCCTAAAAATAATCTGTTATCTTTAGTTTCTATAGTTTTTGCTTTATCAATCTTTAAAGAAAAAGAAGTTAACTCTGCTAAAGGTATTAGTGCTACAATATTTTGATCACTAGAATGAATAACATTCATACTATCTGACACTACTTTTCTAGAAGAGAATACATAACAATTAGAAATACCTTCTCTTGTAGTTCTATACACAACTGCTATTTCTATAAAATCATAGTCAGTATCTATGTTGTCTATTTGTATATTTACTGCTTTAGAACAAAGTTCTCCTGGCTCGTTACCTACATACTCTGTAATATTTTCAGGATCTTCTGAGTATTCCCAATAATTTTCTCCTTCTGATGCCTGCACTATATGCGCAAGCCCTGACAAAGGAGAGAACCTAGTTTCTGCTCCTACAGTATTTCTTAGTCTGTACGCGTATTGATACATTCCTGAAGGTAAAGCCCCTCCATTAGTAACAGAAGTTATTTTAGGCTTAGAAAAAGATATAGATGGATTTAAATTTAAATCGTCTGGAGTTAAATCTAAAATGTTAGGATCTTTTAAATTTATAGTCCTAGGAGGATTAAAGTTATCTGTCCAATAAAGTCTTTCTATTGAGTTTGTTTCATACCTACCCACTGCTTCTATAGGGTGTCTAGAAGTAAAATTTAATTCTGAATCAAAATAAATTAACTCGCTAGAAGCAGCATTACTTGAAAGATCAAAAGTTAGTTTGTATATATATCCGTAGCTAGCAGGGTTAATAAGTTCGTCTAAAAGAACTCCTCCTGGATTAAAGCTGTTATTAGATGTAGCAAAAATGTAAACGTTATCTCTTATAGAAGTCCATCCTATAACATCTACAGGCATTTCTCCATTTAATCCTTCTAACTCAGATGCGCTTGGAACTTCAAAACTAGTTATACTTGGGTCTCCGTACCCCTCTATATAATATAAAGGGTTTGCATTATCAGTGGGTCTACCGCATAGAATACATTTTCCTTCTATATCAGATTCAGTTATAGCTCCTTCTAAACTTGGATTGTAATATATTACATTTTGATACGCAATAAAATCTCCTGCACTAACAAGCATACCTTCTAAAAAATACTTCTGCCCTAACTGCGCCCAAGCATCTTGACAAGGCGATAATGCGCTTTGCTCAACATTAAAGTCTACAGAAAAAGCATTTCCTTTTACATTAACTACTACGCCAGACTCTTGAGAATCTTCGTTAGCAATAATTCTAAGGTTTCTACCGTTTAAATACGAACCTTCTTGCGGAACTGTTTTTCCTACATCCTGGTTCATACCTTTATTAAATGTATTTACGCTAAGTTGTCCCATTATTTATTGTAATTTTTTCTTATTTCAGGTGAACCTAAAGATTTAAAAAAAGTTTCATGTGCATTTATATTAGGTAACAAACGCATTGTTTGATTTTTAATAGCTTCCATAGCATCTAAGTTAGGCATCTTAGCTTTATTACCTGCTTGTCCTACATACCAAGCCCATTCTTGCTCAGAGTGTTGGAATACTTGAGGATTTAATGTACCTCTTCTCCATTCTATGTAATCTATCTTCATAGCTAAGTATTTTTTTATAGCTAACTTGTAACTTACATTGTCTGGGATTAGAGGCAAACCATCTTTATCTAGAGGTAAAGCTAAGTACGCCATACACACTTTACCTTCTTTGTCAGAAAGAGTTATGTGATCATTGTTTAAGTCAAAAGTTACTTCTCTAGTACTACTACCATAACCTCCTCCTAAAGCAAACTCTTGCGTACCATCTACTTGAAGATTTAAATTTTGCATATCTTCTAAATCTCTAGCTTCGTAAGAATACGATTGAGTTTCTTCATTGTAAGTCATAACATCTGTCCCCCAGTTCCTAATAACTACTTGTTCTGAATTGTAAGATAATCCTGAGCTAGAATCTGTGTCAATACCACAGCAATCCCCACTAAGCAAATGATGAAAAGTATCTCCAGAGTATCTAGCAGCTAATCCATTTACAGATATTTGTTCTAATTGATAAAAGTCGCAAGGGAGTTTAGCTCTGTAGTTTTTTATATCTAAATCTGGGTGCTCTAAATGTCCTGTAACTTTTCTAATATATTGTCTAGGATGGCCAATTAAATTAAGAGCTTCCTCTGCCCACATCATACAATCAACCCAAGGAATTTCATACTGATAACCATTGTCAGCATAAAGTTCTTCCATTATTATTTTTAATGATATATATTTCCCGTTTAGTGCCATACTATTATTTTTACTATTATATTATTATATGTCTGCTATGACAATTACTGCTCCGTATATTACTTGTCCTGTCGATGTAGTCATAACTTTTATAGCTACGTAGTTAGTTTCTGCAGAGTTGTATGTTGTCTTTAAGTTTATAACAGCCCCTGAAAATCCAGTACCTATTTCAGATGATACTCCTGAAGCTAAATCTACTCCATTTAAGTAGGTTGTTACTTTACTACTAGCATACACAGCATACCCTGTTACTCTCTTACCTTCTGGTATTGTAGTAGATGCAAATATTTCTTGAGAAGAGTGAGTTACTCTAACTCCTAATTTGCCTCTAACATCATCTTCAATAACAGTACGTTCATAACTAACATCATCATTACCCATAAACTGTGTAGGTAGTATCTTGATTATGTTTCCATACACACCACCTGCAGGTCCAGCAGCACCTCTTGCACCATCATTACCTGCGGGCCCTCTAGCTCCTGTACTACCGTTAGAACCATCTGCACCTGCATCACCAGTATCTCCTTTAGGTCCAGCAGGGCCTTGTGGTCCTTGAGCACCATCACCAATATCATTAACTATATGCGTTCTTATAGAATCTAACTCGTCTTGCATTTGCTGCATCTGATATAGTAAGGGCCCTAAAGTAGGATCATCTAATAAATTTAAATTACTACCACTAGCAACGTCTTTATCCCACAAATCTTTTACATAAGCAAGTTTAGCTGTAGAAACTTTATCAGCGTTAGATCCATCAGTTGTATAAAATTTTGTATGTTTTTTATTTTCTAACGCCATAATTATGAAATATTAAATACGTGGTATGTTAAATAAATGTCCATGCTAGTAATACAATTAGATGTTAGTGCTGAATCAACAGACACTTCTACAGCTTTATTTACATCTTGAGTTAAAGATTGTGCAACTTCATACGCTGACATTCCTGGAATTATATTGTAAACTCTATCTCCAGTCTCATTATACATAAACCTTCTAGCGTGAAAAAGAGATGTTTGTGCAAATGTTCCAGGCTCAAGACCTTCGTAATGAAAATTCATATCAGCTGCTGCATTAGTTTGTGTAGCAGCTCTATCAATTCTAATTATACCACCTGCAAGTACTATAACTGTATTAGCTCCTTGAGCTGGAATTAACTCTATTGGCGTGCTGTTAAGGGCGTTAGCTTCAGCTGTTGTAATAGTGCGTCTAATTTGCATTGTTACAGCAGGTACTCCTGCAGCTGCACTAGTTAAGGCAGGTGTATTAGTTGTAAATATTTGCTTTCCTTCTATAGTAGCAATACCTGCTGCTGACCTAGCTATAGTAGTATCGCTTGCATGTCCTAGCTCTATTGTACCTTCTACAGTTAAAGATTTATCTTCTCCTACTGTAAGTGCAACTGCTTCTGTACTAGAACCGTTAGGTGTTGTTTTAATTTCTAGCTTAGTTCCACCGTTAGTGCCTGATGCATGGTCTTCTGTAGCTACAGCTTGTATTCTAAGTGTTGAGCCGTCATCATCTTCATTAAAAAAATTAATTATACCTACCACATCTCCACTTGCTACTGTAGTGCTTGTATCTACAATGGTAATAGCTGGAGATGAATCTCTTACCTGTAAATCTCCATTAAAATAAGTTCTTGCTATTGCCCTTTTAAAATAAATCTGTCGCATAAACACATTGTTATGCATAGTTCCAATAGCAAATTCATCCGCAACTTCATTATATACTATTTTAGCTCCGTACTGTGGAGAGTCAACATCGTATGTACCAGTTTCGTAAAATGTAATACCACCCCCTGAAGAATCATCTCCGCTTTGAGCATCTATTGAAAGCCAATTATTGCTTGTATCTCCTGCTCCTCCAAGCCTTAAGTTACCTACAATTGTTTTATCCCCTGATGTTAGAGCTGTAGCAGTACTTGCATTACCAGTAACATTACCAGTAAGAGTTGCGTTAAGTGTATTAGCAACAGTAGTATTACCACTACTATCAAATGTTATACATGTAGTTCCGTCATCATCTTTAATGTCGTTACCCTTAACAGTTAAATCACCTTCTATAGATAAATTACCTGAACTATTTATACTTCCTAATAGACCTACACTATTAACAGAAGAGCCACTTGAACCTGCTGCAGAAGAAGTAAATATTACACTACCGCCATCAGCACTACCAGTACTTGCACCTCCTTGCAATAGCAAACTACCGCCTGGCTTGTTAGTTCCTCCACCAGTACCTGCTTGCACATAAAGCCTACCTCCATCACTATCTGAGTGTGCAACTCTTGTTACGTAGTGTGAATCTCCATCATCTCCTCCTAAACCTAAATTACCATCTATAATTTTATCTCCTGCCGTTAAACTAACTGCAGTAGTTGCTGCTATACCTAAAGCGTCTATATCTCCTTTTGTTTGGTCGGCAGTAGCACCATCTTCTACATTAATTATTGTACGAAGATTAGCTGCAGATATTTCTTCTACTACACCTGCACCTGCAGAATCTCTACCTAGAACTACGTTAGTAGCTGATACGTTTTGCATCTTGGCATATGTAACAGCATCGTTAGCTATTGTAGTTGCTCTATTGCTAGAGGTTACATCTCCTGTTAAATTACCTATATTATCTACAGTTCCTGATTCTCCTGTAGTATCTATATCTCCATTGACAGCTATAGTAATACCTCCGTTAGCATTAGTTATAGTTAAACCATTACCTTGTGTAAGTGTAGCTGCTGTAGGGCCGTCTGTACCACCAATTAACAGTTGTCCATTTGTAGACATTGTAACAGCAAATAGTGCATCTGTACCTGAATCTTGTGTTATTATAACAGCTTTATCTGCAAAATTTGTAGCGTTTGTTCCCCCACTAGCAACACTTAAAGTAGACGATAACCCAGCAGCAGTTCCAGTTATATTGCTAGAAGTAAGAGCTACTGTACCTGTTGCATCAGGTAACGTATAGGTTCTATTTGCACCTAATGCACCAAGTGTAAACTTACCATAGTTAGTACCATGATCTGAATCTTCGTATATTCTAAAATCGGGTGCGTCAGTATCAGATTTAAAACTAATTGTTTGACTATTTATTTCAAATGTTTGGATAGTTGTACCTTGACCGATAAAAAAACCTTGAGCATTATCAATCCGAAACTCGTTACTATCCATATCTAATGTTCTATTTGCATCAGCAGTTAAATCAGTGTTAGCTATGTTAGTGTTTGTATCAGCTGTCATGTCATCTACCACTAAATCTATAGTACCATCTGCATCTTGATACGTAGCAGTTACTCTAGTCTCTGTGTTAGAAGAAAACATTGCGCCAACAAGATCTTGAACTTGCTCTGCAGTTAAAGGTGTTCCTCCAATGTCTGTTAACACTTGAGCTCCTGTTCTATATTTTACTATATTACTAGAGTCTATTGTAAGAAACTTATCAGGATCAGTGGCGTCATTCTGCAGACCTTCTATTTTTACAGGATCTGTAGAATCTTTAACATGAAGCTTATGGGTAGGAACTTTTACTCCGACACCCACTCTAAATTGAGTAAACATGTCGGAGGACTTAAGCTTAACCTGCTTCCAAAAAGATATTATAGAAGATTTTATTGCCATACTTAGTAGCCTCCTCCAGATCTAGAAGTATTACTAGAAGTACTACTAGGGGAAGCAATAGTGTTGCTAATATTAGGCGTAGTAGATCTTCCACTAGAAGACCTTCTAGTAGTATTTTCTGAACGGCTATACGTAGAATTATTAGCCCTTGCTACAGTTCTATGTGCGTCTTTAACTTCTATTAAAACATACAGGCTTGATTTTTCACCATTAATTGTATGAGCTTTATATCCT
>Ga0075466_1000001_pt1 | contig 128211 bp, 115 predicted proteins | sample DEB08_DNA_16_FD_71486 | JGI IMG/M metagenome (GOLD analysis project Ga0075466, IMG submission 71486) | Aqueous microbial communities from the Delaware River and Bay under freshwater to marine salinity gradient to study organic matter... | ecosystem: Environmental > Aquatic > Marine > Coastal ... | reverse complement strand
TTCACACAACTGGTAAAAATTATTGAACCACACATGGAGATGTTCGCAAACTCCCTGATCAACCTTGTATTCAAAGCAAAGTTGAACGATAAACTAAATGCAAACAGAGATCTCGATAAATACTACTTCGGATTCACACTAGCGACAGGTGTTGGTAAACACCACAAGAAGAATGGACCAAGCATAGGTAAAGGTCAAGTATACCCACAGGAAAGTGTGTTGTGTGCATTGAGTCACCTTGCTGCGGCAAAGAAACCATACAAGATGGTACAGGTTCCAAACCCTGCCGCGAAAGAGGATTCGGTTGCTGCAAAGGTGTTCTTCGAGATCAGAGTAGGCAAAGTTAAACTTCTGGATCTCCAACTTCGTTACAAGGGTGACTTTAAGAGTCAACCCCAGTTCTTCGCCTTCATGACTGATGACTTCAAAAAACTACTCAAGGGCGAATGCTTGGACCCGTGAAAAGATAAATAGATATAAACTATCAGGAGACTATAATGTCAATACCACATCAAGCGTTTCTTGCCATGCTGGCAGAGAAACAACAAATTCTTAGAGACAACCACCTCATCGACATCACCGAAACCATGCGGACAGATATCCAAGAGGCCTCATGCGGAAACATGAAGATCGATGAACCTCTCAAGGGTAAGGGTTATCCATACAACGAGAAGACTTTCAAACCCCACATGATGTATGATCCCAAGACTGGTAAGGGTTACGAGGCGAAAACCTACCAAGATCACCTTGAAATGAAGAAGAAGGGTTATGACCATGAGAAACCTGAAGTCAAGGAAGATACTGAGCAAGTTGATGAACTCAAGGTAAAAACCTTAAGATCATACATCAGCAAGGCACAGAAGGACAACACCCAGCGTGTCATTCGAATGACAGACAAACCAAGTCACATGAAAGCAGACAAGGGTGAGATGAAGAAGTTACGAAAGAGACAAAAGGGTGTGGCAAATGCGAAGACTGATATCGCCATGCGTAGGATTGCCGGTAAAGACTACAGAAACCGTATGGGTGAAGACGTTGAACAGGTTGATGAAGCAACTCGACACACCGTGCATGTCGAAACAAACAGAGCAGGTTATAGAAAACTCGAAAAATTGATTGCCTCTCTTGATGGTTATCAGGAATCAGAGTTTGAAAAAGAAGGAAAAGCAACTTTCAGATTCGACGCAAAGAAGCACGATGGCACTGAACGTAAGAAGGTAGCAGAGTTTATCAAGAAAACAGCAGGTGTTGAGTTTAGTCATGCAATCAAAGAAGACAACGAACTCGCAGAGGGACCAGCAACCCAGAACCCTCTCAAGACTGCATTCGGTGGTCTGAAGGCAGCAAAGGATACCCCTTCATATAAAGCATATATGAAGAGAGTGGAAAAAGAGCAGAAGGCCAGAGCAAAGAAAATTGCTGCGGAACGCAAGGCAGGAAAGCGTAGCAAGTACGAGAATGTTGATCCTACAGAGATCGCAGGTATCCACAAATTGCGTGAAGATGATTCAGTCAATCCTGAATACGAAGAGAACCTTTCCAAGATGAACATCGGTGAAATGTCTGCAAAGGCACACTACAAGAAGTATCAAGCAAAGTTTGTCGTACCACCTATCGACAGGAGTCGTCATCCCAACAGAGAGCGAGAAGGACTCGAAGGTCCATATCGTAGTAAAAAATCTGGTAAGGTTTTCTACTACGACACAAAGGCAGGAAAATATTATGATGCTGACTCGGATATCTACTTACAGGTTTCTGATGTCATAGAACGATATGAGTCTGCCGATGTCGCAAGAGAAAGAGACGAAAAGGAACTCAAGGAGTCCTTTCAGTTTCAGTTCGCAGACAAAGAAACCGCACAGGAGTTCATGCGAGAAATCTCACAGAAAAGATTAGGATCTTCGACCGGAACCAAAGATGGTAAAGTCAGAACAGAGGGTCCAGCAGGAGCAGGTGTCGGTAGTCCAACACGGGCGCATCAACAGATGGCAAAGATCATGAAGAAGCATGGTGGTAAACTGATCTCGACAGACGAAGGTCCACGCATGAAGAAAGTGTTCAAGGAAGATGTCTCCTACGAGGGCAAGAAACCTTACTTCGACATGAGCAAGAAGAGAAAGTTCAATGTCCCAGATAAAAGGACGAGACTAAAGGACACAGGCAAAAACCCTGCCAAGAAACCATACCCCAAACAAGTCGGCGAGGAGATCGATATGATTAACGAAGATGATGTAGAACGCAGAGAGATTGAACTGTTCACATCCAACCACGCACAGATTTATCGTCAGCGTATCCAACCCATCATCAAGAACCTTGCTAAGAAGAAGGCAAAGGGAAACTACGATGATAAACTTGCCATCAAGGCATGGACATACGCAGTCAACGATGGAATCAAGGCGTACAACAAGGAGTTCGGCAGTTCCATCAAACTCTCAAAGGCGGAGAAGGATAAAGCAGCAGAGTACCTGTTGAAACACTTCGAAGACGAATGAAAAAACGGGGGAGTGCTTGACACTCCCCTATTTTTTTGCTATGATATAACCAACTCACACCGGAGACTGTAGATGAGCAGAAATGTGTTGCTGCTGAATGCTTCCGAAGAAGTAATAAATGTGATTGATTGGAAAAGAGCGATTACACTATTATTCTCGGGTAAGGCACAGGCGCCCTATAATTATGAACATGCATACGAAGTAAAGACAAACAACGGTAAATTCAGACTACCTTGTGCAATCATGCTTCTCAAGTATGTGCGATTGCCGTTTAGCACGGCAAACCCAACACGAAACAACATTCTCAAACGAGATAGTTATCTGTGTCAATATTGTAGTACCCGTCTCACTGCAAAGAATACTACGTTGGATCATGTTATCCCGAAGAGTCGTGGTGGCGGTGGTGGATGGGAGAACCTCGTCTCCTCATGTATGAAATGCAACAATGTCAAGGGCAACCGCACCCCGCGAGAAGCAAATATGCCCCTGAACAAGAAACCACGCAAAGAAACCAACATATCACTCCTGTTTATGTCTATGGGTGACGTTGAAGCATGGAAACGCTGGAACCTATAACAAATTAGGCATTTTGTGTAAAACGTGCCTATATATTATAGATGTATAGTTGTAAGCACATCTTTGTCAGTATAGCATTGTGTCTCGCGTTTATACTTACATCATCATGTTCTACCCCAGCAAAAGCAATCGATGACTTACCCGGAACTTTCTTTAAGGATTCTGGGTTTATCTGGTTCCTCGATCCATCAGAAGGACCATTACAATGTGTGGGTTCGTTCCACAAAGAGAATGGTTCTTTGATCGGCGGAGGCACGCTCATTGATGAAGACACTATCATAACAGCAGCACATGTCGTAGAAGAGTCTACCGGCGCAACCAAGTTTCGTGTTGGTAAGACATTCTATGAGATAGAGAGCATCTGTCTCCATGAAGACTACGAAGGTAAAACTGCAATCAAGAACGACATTGCCATCGTAGAACTGAAAGGAAAGGTTATTGGGATAGAATTCCCGGATGTCAGTATTGATCCATCACACCTTTCGCCGTTCCGAAGACTTATCACCGTTGGGTATTCGTTAGGGATCAAAAAGATCAGCAAACCAGGCGTAATGTTTTACTATGGCACACTAGAACGCGAACCCAACTTCTTCAAGATGTTACCGATGACAGAAACCATGAGGTTTGGTGACTCTGGTGGTGGTGTCTTTGTAATCGAGAACGGCAGATTTGTATTGGTCGGTGTGGTTTCTTACTTGCAGATATTACAGGAAGAAATAATAGACAACAGCGTATTGAGAATTGATAGATATACAAACTGGTTAGATAATGCCGGAGTATTACCATCGAAGTGGAGTCCGCTCGATGAGATCGATTCTGAAATGCCTCATGAGGCAACACGATATTGATCACCCGATTGCCTTTGTTGCGGACTATCTGGACCTCTTGTCCACGAAACGTCTAGAACTAAGGGAGCGGGGCGCCTGTAGTCTCCGAGAGACAGTACATACTTGGTATAAATATAGGAAAAGACTTGCACTAAAACAAAAAGGATGTTATAATATGAGTATGACTTTGAAGTTTACACACGTTGATGATGCCGAGGCATTTGATGATCTAGAAGCGACAACAGAAGATTCTGGTAAGAGAGTATACAAAACGCCTTCCGGCATTTCCTACCCTTCCGTGACTACGGTAGTGGGATTTAAGAAGAGGGCGTTTTTTGCTGAATGGAGACGCAAGAATCCAGAGGAATCAAGACGAGTCCTTTCCAGAGGCAACACACTGCACTCAGTGATCGAGGACTACCTAGACAACAAAGACATCAGCATGGAAGACTGCGGACCTAACAGTTGGCAGTTGTTCGAGCAGTTGCGTCCTGAACTAGACAAGATCAACAACGTCCATGCACAGGAAGTGCCTCTCTATTCAGATCTACTTACGTTAGCAGGTCGCGTGGACTGTGTTGCCGAATACGATGGTAAACTTTCGATCATCGACTTCAAAGGAAGCACTCGCAACAAGAGTGTAAACGATATCGAAGAATACTTCATGCAGGCAACCGCATACTCGATCATGTGGCAAGAGAGGACTGGTACTCCTATCGATCAGATAGTCATCCTCATGTCATGCGAAACAGGAGACACAAACGCATTTGTTTCGTCTCCTGTTCGACATGTGAAAAATCTGAAAAAGATTATCGAAGAGTATTACGCTCAATAGAGTCCAGTTGCTGACGAAGTGGCCGATGCAGCATTACCCAGTGTGTTGCGATCGAGAAGGGCCAGTACCTGCACACAGTCACCGATTTCTACAATAGTACCCTTTTCGCCTCCGGTTTCGATCACTTGCAGTTTAACAAGATCCCCGGATGTGTTTCGATATTGAAATCCCATCGCCCGAGTTGTTCCGCCTTGCCTAAAATAAAGTGCCTTTGGTGGGGGATTGAATGTAATCCCTGCACTCGTCCCGACACACTGAGAGTCTACGAATGTTCTATATGTTTGGAATGAATCACTTTTATTGACTGCCATTATTTTACCTCAATACAGAATGTAAAGTGTTCCAGCGACCGGAAGCGCCTTGATTTTATACACACCAAATGGGACGATTTCCAAATGTGGAATCTTCAGTGTGGTTGTGTTTCCGTTTGAATCTTCCCACGAAATCTCTTGTGCCGCAGATGCGTGATCTAGATAAAGTGCTTGTGCCTTCTGATAGACCTGTTCGTCCACCGCGGCCTCAATTCTTTTGAATGTCTTGTACGCCATTTGTTTCTCCTATACTTTAAAAACCTACATAGTATGTATATCATAGATAATTTTTATGAAAACGAGGACCGACATGAATTCATTCAGAGAGTTCTTATCTGAATCAAAAAACCTCCATATGGAACACATTGAGGATGCTATCTTCAATGAGGGAAGCAAAGGCACCGTGGAGGCCATACGGTTCTTGGAATCAGTAACCGATATGCTTTCTGGAAACAGTAAGTCGTCGGTTAACATTACAGTGAAGTGGGATGGCGCACCGGCAGTGTTTGCGGGAGTCAACCCAGAGAATGGAAAATTCTTTGTCGGATCGAAGTCTGTCTTCAACAAGACAACACCGAAGATCAACTACACGAATGCCGACATCGACAAGAATCATCCGGGGGGACTTGGTACTACTCTAAAGGTAGCACTCAAGGAACTCAAAAAACTGAATATCGAGGGAGTATTACAAGGCGATGTCATGTTTACTTCCGACGGCATCGAGGTACAGGATATTGACGGCGAAAGTCACATCACTTTCCAACCAAATACCATCACCTACGCAGTGCCATCTAACTCCGATCTCGCAAAAGTAATTAAGCGAGCAAAGATCGGAGTTATTTGGCATACTAAATACACAGGTAAAACAATGGCCACCATGAAGGCGGGATTTAATCCAAACATTAGTAAGTTAGGTAAATCATCAAGCGTCTGGTATGATAATGCATCGTTTAAAGATACTTCGGGCGCCAGCACCTTTACGAAGGCAGAAGTGAAAACGATGCGTGGTCTTATTGATGCTGCCAAGAAGAAGTTCAAGGCAGCAGGATCTTTCATAGATGAGTTGCAAAATAGCGACTTAGTATCTGAAGTGAAGATCTATGGCAATGCTCAGATCCGAAAGGGTACATCGAGTTTGTCTGCGGCGGATTTCCAAAAACGTATGGAAGACAAGATGCAGACTGCCATAGATAATTTGAAGACAGATAGAGCAAAGGAACGGAAGCAAAAAGTAATGGATACCTCCATGAAGTTTTTGTCTAAGAACCGAAAAAAACTCCAATCTGTCTTTGATCTACATGATTCTCTGACTCAAGCAAAGATTTATACCGTCAGGAAATTAGAGAGGGTAAAAAATCTAGGCACGTTTATCAAAACAGAGAACGGATTCAAAGTCACGGCACCAGAAGGATTCGTTGCCATAGATAAACCATCAGGCAATGCCCTGAAATTGGTTGATCGATTAGAATTTTCTAAACTTAACTTCACAGTATCTAAAAACTGGACATAAGGAGAATACATATGAGAAGAGCAGACGTAAGAAAAATTGATGATTCACGACTTGGTAGAGCAAAACTAACAGCAAAGGGTGCTAGACCCGAACCAGTCGCTGAAGTAGTTAAACCAGTAGTTGCAGCAAAACCTGCACCTAAGAAGAAGAAGAGTAAATTTGGAAAGGATTGATAAATGGAAGTAATTCAAAACGCATTAGGAACAGCATTTTACACCGTAGTAGTGTTTGCCGCCGGCGCACTCGTAGGTGTACCATTATGGAACTGGGTACGCAAGTTCTTCCCGTGGAATAAGGACTGATATCAGGCACGTTGGTGTCTCGGTGTCAACACTGCGGGAGGTGATCGGAAATCTACATGAAAAGTTTAAACGACTTTAAAACTTCAATTATGGAAAGTGCCAAGGATACAATTGTGTATACCTTTGGTCGATTTCAACCACCGACATCGGGACATCAACTCCTGATTGACAAGGTTATCTCTGTAGCGAAAAAGCAAGGAGCAGAACACCGCATTTACCCAAGTGTATCAAATGACCCTAAGAAAAATCCTCTGTCCCACACGGACAAGGTAAAGTTCATGAAGCAGATGTTCAAGAAAGCGAACATCGTGAATGATAAAAAAATCATCACACCCTTTCATGCCGCCAAACAACTCAGCGATCAGGGTTACAAGAACGTAATCCTGATCGTTGGGGGCGACAGGGTTGCTGATCTACGCAAACAAATCACACAGTATATCGATCATCCAGATCCCAAGAAGGCATTTTACTTCGACTCGTTCAAGGTAGTCAGTGCAGGAAAGCGTGATCCGGATTCGAGCGATATCAGTGGCATGTCAGCATCAAAGATGCGAAAAGCAGTAGGAGATAAAGACTTCGATCTGTTCATGCAAGGGATGCCAGACTCGGTGTCCAAGACAACAGCAAAGAGACTATACAACGCGATCGCAAAGGGTATGAACCTCAAGGAAGATCGTGATTATGCAGACGAATACAAAAAGCATCATGCGAGTCCTGAGCAGCGTGCAAGACGCATCTCACGCACTGTAACCCGGAAAAAAGCAGAACGAGAGGGTAGAGTCGCTAAAGGAGACGGAAAGGATATAGATCACAAGGATCACAATCCACACAACGATTCCCCATCCAATCTCCGCATCAAATCCAAGTCCTCGAACAGAAGTGACAACGGACACAAACCCGGCGAGAAACAGAAGCAACACGAAGAGACTGAGGTTGATGAACTCACAATTCAACAGCGAAGGAATATCTCTAAAGCAGCAAAGAAAACTGCCAAACGAAGACTGAAGACTAGACTTCGCAAGAAGAAGCAGAAAAAAGGTTCTGTAGAACTCAAGAAAAAGGCAGGCAAAGAAGCGATCAATGCTCTCAAGAAAAAGTTCTTGAAAGGTAAGCGTTACGCGGATCTCTCCCATTCCGAAAAGGAAAGAATCGATGGTAAATTGAAAAAAGTTCCCAAGGCCCGACTAGATGCCATCAGAAAAAAGATGATGCAGGTTGCCAAAGATAAAGAGAGAGAAAGACTCAAGACCGCCCGTGCTGGTACGAATGAAGAGAAACTTGAACCAAAGGATCGGGAGATGGGAACCAAATCATGCACCGATACCTATGCAGACGATACACCCGGACAGAAGAGGATCAAGTCCTTCAAGGAAGCATGTTGGGATACCCATGTGCAGAAGGGCATGAAGAAAAAGGGTAACAAGATGGTTCCCAACTGTGTACCCAAGAACGAGGATCTTGATGAAGTGTCTCCTCCCGGATTCGAGGGAACCGTAAAGGCGATGAAGAAGCATAAAGAAGTAGACAACCCATATGCACTCGCGTGGTATATGAAGAATAAGGGTTACAAGTCACACAAGAAGAAAGACGGATCAGACAAAGACAAAAAATAAATGGCATAAATATATGTGACATTTAACCCAGAAAAGGAACCAACATGAAAAAGTTCAAAGAATTAAGAGAAGACATCCACGAAAGCACAGGTGGCGAAACCAGAGCAGGATTTGGCGTAGGTAAATCTGCCAGAGACTCAATCGCAAACCTTAACGACATTACCTCTGAGGAATCACGAAGTGCAGTCAATGCGTTCATCGAATCATTCCTTAGTGGTCCATGTCTCAACCCCGGACATAGACTAGCAGAACTTCGTGCTAGACTCAACACTGTAGGACTTTCGTTCGATATGGATCATAGAAATGTAGGACTCGGTGAACAGTCATACGGACTCAACGCATACGGTGGTAGGTATGGGTTTGTTGATATGGACGGCGTAGTCAAGGAAGACGATGGCATCGAACCCAAGTTGGGTCGAAGTCTCTCCCTCAATGTGAATGTTACCTCCGATGGCGGAGAGTATAGAATGGAAGCAAAGATCGTATAAAATATGAATTTTGATGAGTTGAATGATGCAAATTTCGTGATGTATGCGATGAAGCATTATGAAAACCCACAGTTCACTGGTATTGAAGAGTTTCACGAAGACCTGAATAGAATAAAATATATCAAACGTCTTCTGAGAAAATACCACAAAACGAATGAACTACGGGAACGATTAATACTGAATCACTTAATAATAATGAACAACGTGTTTGATTGTGAACCGATGTGTCGTTTGTTATTTCATAAGATCGATGAAGAATTGCAACCTCAACTCAAGACGTTTTTAGTTTACCTTAATTACTTACCAAGAAAAATCCCAAACATAGATCTAGAAGAGATCCCGTTGGATCCTAGAATAGTAGAAAAATTGAGAGGCCTCTAATGGGCGCAGTAGACGCATTCATCGCATACAAGTTTATCAAGATCTTAAGCACACCTTTTGATCAGACTGATGCATATAAACTTGGAATCATCAATGCCGATGGTAAAGTTCTCAAGAAGAGAAAAGATCTTCAGGGAACCAATGAGAAAAAGGCGTATACAATTTTCCACCAAATTGGTTGGAACCTCAAGAGAATCCTAAACAAGATTCCCGGAACCAAGAGTAGATTTGGTTCCTTTGCTGCTGCTTTGTTTTTGCTGAAAGAAGAGGCAGAAGGTAAGTATACCGATTGGAATCTTGTAGAACAATATATCCTAGAGTATGCACAAGAAGAAGGTCTGCTGTTAACTGAAGACGTACCAGCAAACAACGCTGGTTCTGGACAGGTTGCAGGACTCGGTGACGAACCTCCTGTGAAGAAGGGTATGACTGGGGACGTTCAGAGAAGAAACCAAGTCAAGGAAGGTTATGAATCCTTCGCTGGTGCGAGAGTGTTTGATGTTACCGAAGACGAGTACATGAAATGCAACTATGGAAGAACTAAACACGAAAGATGGAATCGCAAACTCAAGATGGAAGATGTGGGTCGAGAAGACATCAAAAAGTTCGCCCATCGAAACCCTTCCAAGTCAGTAATTGTTAGAAACGAGAAAACTGGGGAGATGCAGTATCTACTCCGCAGGAGGTGAAAATGAAAAGGTTACTCTTATTGTCATGTCTTTTAATCGGATGTGAAACTACACCAGAACCATCAGCGTCGAGTACGATCACTCACGCGATAGAAGTTCAGGAAGAAACAACAGAACAAATAAACGAATCCTCTACTATAATTGAGGAGAGTAGTGATACCATTCGTAGAGATGCGGATGGTATCCTTGATATCACGGCGTTTGGAGAACGAACACCGGAGATCGAACGCATCGAAGACAGGGCGCACAACATAATCGATGAAACTAACGTCATCGAAAATGAAACAATAAAGACAAAAGAGGCATTAGAAGACCTAAATCGTGCAAATGAATTAATTCGACAAAGTGGCGCCAAAGTGGCACAACTGGAAAAAGAAGTTGCAGAGTTAAACAAAGAAGATGCCGCTTTACGACGCGAGGCGATCGAGAACTTTTATGGTACGATTACCCTGTTCTATGTGATAGGGTTCGCCGGACTCATTCTTGGTATCTTCATGGTTTCATACAGCAAGAAACTCGGCGGTACGCTTATCCTTGCAGGACTTCTGATTCTTGGTTTTGCTACTGCTTCCGTGTATTACCTAGAAGAGATTGCAGCAGTAGGATTCTGGATCACCATAGCAGGAATCATAACTGCTGTTGGTACTCTGATCTATCTTATCCTTCGAGCAAAGACGGAAAGAAAGACAAACGATCAAGTGGTGGAGTTAGTCGAGGTAATCAAAGAAAAGATGCCACAGGACGTTCGAAACGAAATGTTCTCAAAAGGTGGTGTGGCATACACAATCACCGATGCGTCCACCAAGAAAATAATAAACGAAGTTAAAGTTCGGAATGGATTTAAGCATACCCGTTGATCTTTCCGTGTAGCATCTTACAGATGTAATAGGCGTCCACGATATCCGATACCGGGTTCTGGACGCCTGTTTTCTTAGGTGTCATGATCTTACACAGATCCTTTCCCGTCTCTTTTACGAACGCATCGAACATGAGATCCTTGGATGCATTACCTTTATCAGTTGCGAACTTCTTTACTTCAGTTGGTGCTACAACCTCAAGTGGCGTGGCAGACTGGAATAACTTGTACTTCAGAACTCCCACGTTCTCTGCTAACTGGAATACTCTACCAGTTGCATTGAAGGCATATCCTTCGAGTGCTACTTGATCACATCCCACGATACAGTCAATTGCCCAGTCTGATATGCTATCGTAACGTCCGGAGTCTGGACATAAGTTGACGGGTGATCCAATTGACTTGAATCGCTCACCCTTTATGTTCTTGAGAAATGATTTTGCATATTTCTCGGTGTCTGTGAGATAGAAGAACAAACAATGCTCAAACTTGAACTTAGCAGATGATGGTTTGGAAAAAACGCATACTGCTGGTGATGTTAAACTGTAATCGATTCCTGCAATGGCCATAAAAAACCTCCCGTATAAAGAGTATTTATACGAGAGGTCTTAGGTTGTGTACAGGTTACTTCGTTAAATCAGAAACTAATAGTGATACCACTACGGAGAACGAACTGTCCCGAATCGGAACCAGATCGCCATCCAGTGTTTTCTGTGTCGAAGTTACTACCGATACCCTCAAGAGCATACCCGGCCGTGTTGGTCCAGACAAGTCCGTGAGCGAGATCGTAGTTACCACCTACGGTGAGAATGTTGAGACTACCATCGTAGTCACCAATTTCCCACTGTGCAAATCCTTCGAACTTATCGAAGCACTTATATGCAGCAGTAGTGACTACTGACCAGTTGTCGAGACTACCAGCACCTGCATCATTAGCAATCCAGTCTGCATCGAGAGTAAGAAGACCCTCGGTGAGTGTACCACCAAAGGTGAAACTGTTCACACCTTCCGTGACAGAATCATATGCCCAACCACCGTTGAGTGACACGGAGTCATTCACACGATAATTCGCTGCGACACCGATGGCATACTTGTTGTCTCCAACTCCTACACCAGCAGTATCGAAACCATTGTTGTAGAAGGCGCTGACTTCGAAGTCACCGAATGATCGGAAGGCCTCAACACCTGCTCCGCGTCCCTGTCCGAAGGTAAGTGCCGTGACACTATAGTTCAGGGTTGTGAGTTGAGTTGGATCAGTGACGTATCCAGCATAGAACTGGGGAACGAACTGTCCGACTCGAATGTTTGCTTCTTCGAACATACGAAGAGTAACGACTGCATCAAGCAGATCGAAACTGTTGGTAGCGTCCGACCATTCACCACTGACGAGGTAAGAGAAACTCTCGTTGCTCGTATCTCCTGAGAAGGTTAGACGGGCGCGGTCAACCGAAAAACCATTTTGGGCGGGAAGTCCGCCACCGTTGGAATACTCCCAACCAGTTTGAATGAAACCACCGACGTTGATGCCGAGATGATTGTCATTGAGTGATGCTCTTGTTGAGGCATCAGCGAGGACAAGACTGAATGCGTCGTTGTCCATATCCTGTCCTACAGCAACTCCGCTGAAAAGACATGATGTAATAATAGCATTGATCATTTTCATAATTTTTCTCCTTTATGTTTTAGATCAGTTTGTTAAATCTACGATTTCACAAGAGTTGCCTGTACATGCAAATGTTTGTGTTCCAGCGGTCTGATCTTCCTTCTCGTACTCTCCGAGGCCAGACCAATCGATGTTTTCTGGAAGCGTCTTCAATAGTTCATTGTACTCTTCCTTGGTACAATCCTGATATGGTGCTTGTCTGTATGTGTGATCTGAGAATGGAAGGAATGAAACTCCTGACATCTCGTTGAAGTGATCGTATACCCATGCACCAACTTCCATCCATTCGTCTTCCTTAACGGAAACCGTGATAGAAGGTTTGTGTTCACACCAATGTCTCTGGTATGTCAACCAAAGTTCAAGTTGTTCGATGGCAGTCAGATCCGTTCTACAAATCGCCTTATCAGGTGACTTCTGTGGGAACGAGAAAACCATCGTGTGTTCTGGTTTCATTACATCTGGTTCACATGGGAAACCCTTTTCCTTCATGAACACACACAGAGGATCCTTGATATCCGCACGGACAGTGCGAACGTAATAAGGATTGTGTCGAGCATGAATACCAGATGCAGCATCAACCAACTGTGAAACTGTTCCACTTGGTTTCACGCAAGTGATAGCAGCAGATTGGTTGATGTGTAGTTTCTTTGCCCATGTCTTGTTGACATCAACAGAATGGGACTTGAGATCTTCTAGGGTTCCTGCAAGTTTACCGTTGGTAGAACCATTGAGTAATGCGTTGTCCATGATACCCGTGAGAGAAACACCAAGAAGTCTTTCTTCTTCGCAGTTCTTCGTCCACTCACTAGACAGGTACTTAAAGTTCAGAAGGGTAGACTGCCATGTTCCGAGGATCGTTGCAAGACGAACCTTTTCCTTGAGAGTCTTTATTGTGTCATCAGCACGAACGACAACTTCTGTTAGATTACAGAACTCACGATCACGCAAGATGATTTCGCTGCATGGGTTGGTTCCGAAGTTGTAGTTTGGATCTCGGCGTTCGTCAACAATCTTCTTTACCTGATCCTGACACGCAGCACGACTAAACATACCTCTCTCGCCACTCTTTGACTTATAGAGAGACAACCACTCTTCCATGAACGTACCAATTTCGGGTGTACTCTTATATGCAACGGAGTTGTTTGCAAGGGCCCGTTGTGCGTTGTGTTCCCACCACTGTCCAGTCTTTGCATCTCTCATTCGTTCATCAGTAAGTGAAGACAATGAGATAAGAGCAGATCGACGGACACCACCGACTACAACAATTTCAGCAATCTTGCAGATGATATCGTGGCACTCGACGGTAGTGAGTTTTCTGCCTGCGGCCTTACGGTAAGTCTCTACCGTGAATTGGAAAAGATCCTCAAGAGGTTGCGGTCCAGATGCTCTGCCGCCGAATGTCTTGAGTCTTGCTCCAGCAGGACGAACTTTACTTGTGTCCCATTGTGGTACTTGACCACCAATGAGTAGCGAGGTGAGTTCTTTATAAGACTTTGCCCATCCCATCTTGGAATCACCGACGACAATGACTGTATCACTCGCATCAAATTCCTCTGCAATCGTTGGAAGTCTGTCTACGACATCACGTTCTACGCTAAAACCCATTCCTGTCCCGCACATGAGAACGTAGAGGATCTCATCGAAGGAACGAGGACGACTCGCTTCGCAGTATGCACAGTTGTACCCTGCAATATTGTCGCGTCTCAGTGCCTCACCGGCAGTCATCAACGCTCTCATGGAAGGCATGATCTTGAGTTCACGAACTGCTTTTTCGAGTTCGTTCCTCTGATCTTTCGTTACCTTGAAATTACATTCTTCCTTGAGATGAGTCTCAAAGAAATCAAAATATCTGGCAACTGTTTCGGGCCAGGTCTCTCTGCGTCCTTCTTCTTCCAACCAACGGGAATACCGTGATAGGTGAATAAAAGACTGGTATAGCGTGGGTAATTCATCACACATAATAAGTGTCACTCCTCTGAATTTTGTATATCAATAAGTTATGTATTATAGCAGAACGAATACTGGTGTCAAGCAGTATTTACTTCAGGTGCGTACATTAATGGACGGACACATGGTTTCGCTATAACTCCTGCGGCCGCTAAATCAATATCTCCGAGGAGTGCCGCAAAGACGGTAGCGACAGCATTGATATCTGCTCCTGTAAGACGACTAATACCTTCGGCATCTCTGCCGTCTTCTACTGCTTCATTCGCATCATTTGGGAAGTCAGAAGAGATTTGTGCCCACTTCACTGCGAAGTCATCGCCTCTTGCCTTCATGTATCTAATATTTTCACACATCGGACGGATGTATTGGTTCACGAACTTAATTGCTTCTGGATCTGTAATGGCCATTGTATTTGCTCCTAATTATTTTTTGGTTATCATCTATATATGATCAGACGGATCGAGTGATTTCTCGGACGGGAGTATTCACTCGCTCGAAATGTCGTCGAGGGGATTTTACCACGGAACTAAATCCGTTTGCCGGGAAATCTCTGTTCTTTAATAACGCACCTCCGCCGGCCTTGTTATTCAATCTGAAGTCTCCGTTTGCCGCATCGACAAATGGATCCTCAGTACAAGTTGTTGGATTTAGAACAGTCATATCTCCCGATGTTTGTGCAGATGTCATGTTGTAGAACACAGGACTGTCAACTATGTTGTGACCACCCATATGAAAAGTTCCAGAGGACCAACTAGTTGGGTCTGAATAAGAACTCTGGAGAATTCCTGTTTGACAGGTGTGGAATATACAATCTTTCACCCAATACTTTCTCCCTTTATGGGCAGCCCACTTCAATTCGGTATTAATATTACCAGCAGACGATGGGGCATAAAATCTAAAACCTGTGTTCATATTGTAAAATATACACCGTTCGAAGAAATGTTGATATTGTCCAGGCATTGAGTTCGTTGTAAAGGCGCCTGTCGAGGAAGACCCACCACCATCCTGACCGGCGCGGGAATGAACTCCAACTTGATTACCATTTCCAATGAAAATGCAATCGTAAAATTCACCACCATCACCGTGAGCGACTCTTACTTTCAGGAATGCACTCCATGCAGCATCGCCGGCGAAACGGAAAACGCAATTGTGGAATCTCCCTTCATTAGTGTTGAAAGGTCCCTCGCTGCCAGTATTTCTTGTGAATGTAGTAAAGTTTGTCTGGGACAACCGATCTTCAAATTCACAATTATAACATTGAGTCTTCGCCGAGATTGACATCACGAGGCCTGCGTTATGATTGGCAGTCGTTCCTACGAAGTCATCTGTTGATATAATATGACAATTCGTCATGGTTCCACATTCTATAGCCAATGAAGAGGAAGTGTTGTTATTGGAGCCATATTTCCATCCTTCGACTACGAAGTTAGACAACATGGCGCCACTCGGGACTGTCATCTGTCCACCATTTGTAACCCTACCCAGAAGTTTCGGTCTATCGTTTCCATGCACCGTTTCGAGTGTGTTTCCGTTTGCATATCCAATAATATGAAACCCATATGTCTGACCTGCGTAGGTTCCGGTTTCATCGTGTCGGAGAGCATTCCGGGTGAATGTCTTGTTACCACCGGAAACCTTATATGCTGCTTCAGTTGTTCCTTGGAAAGTTGCTCCCTGATGCACCCAAAGAACTTGACCAACAGTTGCTCCGTCTAGTCCGTCCTGAATGTCTTTAAATCCTGTAGCATGAGAGAGTCCATCTTCACTGCCACTGTCATTATCAACATTCACATAAAAATTTGTCGTGTCTGCTGCGGGTTCGTAAAATCCTCTAGTCATATCAAGTATCCTCCATCCGGATGAAAATTTGTATCTTATCTACGTTTGCAGTGTTTGTCGTTACATATGGATACACCCACTCGGCCGCATCAACTGTTGCTCCGTTTGCAGTTGATGGTGCGAGTAAAGTTCCGTATGTCGCACCAGCAGATGGTGTCGAAATCGTATGAGTCGTGACACCAGATCCACTGATGTTCATATACACTGCTGATCCGGTGACTGTCGAATCAGAACCGAACAATGTGGAAGTCTTTCTCAGGGCAACCTCTAGAGTTCCCCCATTGCTTGATGTTATACCATCCTGTAAGTATACTTGATGACTAATCACTTTCGAATCTGTATTTATTAAACGTGCGCCATCTAACTTATCACCAGTGGAAATTGGCGCACTATCACCATCGATCACAAAACCGATACCGAGATTGTTGCTTGCACCACCAGAAGAAATCGTGACATCACCAGATACGCCGTTCACGGTGGTAACTATCGATGCAGCAGTCATACCACTAGTGAACTTGATCTGATCTCCGACATCAACTATGTCGGCACTAACACCAGCAGCAGAGACACCGGCGAATGTTGGATGTGCAGTTGTTACGACTGATTGGTTTAGTGCCTTGACATCTGCGATAGATGTAAGTTCTGAATCCATTAGTGCGCCTGCTGCTGCCACGTTGGTAGCATCAGTTACATCAGCACTTGCCTCCACACCATCCAACTTTGATTCTTGTGCATCTGTCATTAACCGCTTGTTAGAAGCGTCAGTGAAGTTGGCTGTTCCGAATGTTGGACTTGCACCAGACACGACTGACTGATCTAATGCTTTAACATCTGCAATAGACGCAAGTTCGGAATCCATTAATGCACCCGCAGATGCTACATTAGTGGCATCAGTCACATCAGCACTTGCTTCGATTCCATTGAGTTTAGTGTGATCGGCAGCAGTAAAGTTTTCGTCAGTGTGAGTTAATCCAGCAGCAGTAGATTGGAAGGTTCCATCAGCGAAGGTGATACCACCTGCGTCAAGAGATATACCAGTTCCTGCATGGACATATGTTCCTGCTTCGACGAATGTGGTTGCTTCTAATTTCGCGGCAGATTGAACACCACCAGAAAAAACGGTAATTTGAGCAGTGCTATTACCAGTCTGAACCACCCATGTACTGTTATTGTTTTTATAACCATACAAAGAGTTTACATTATCTGGACTCTGAACGACATCAGTAATAACTCTTCCCGTGACTCTATCCGGACCAACGATGTTACCACCAGTAACAAAGATACCTGCACCAAAAGTAGCACCACCATCACTAGAGATACCAGCGACATGAAGGTGTGTAGATGTCACTGCGGCCTGAACATTTGCAGTATCAGTTACATCAGCATTTGTTTCTACACTATCTACCTTCGCCTCCTGTGCATCCGTCATCAACCTCTTGTTAGACGCATCGGTAAAGTTGGCCGTGCCGAATGTGGGACTTGCACCCGACACTACCGATTGATCTAATGCTTTGACATCTGCAATGGACGCAAGTTCAGAATCCATTAGTGCGCCTGCTGCGACCACGTTGGTAGCGTCTGTCACATCCGCACTTGCTTCGATTCCATCGAGTTTAGTATGATCTGCATTGGTAAAGTTTTGATCTGTCGTGACAAGTGTAACATCACCAGATACACCGTTTACTGTGGTAACAATAGATGCGGCAGTCATACCACTGGTGAACTTGATGACATCACCAACATCAACTATGTCAGCACTGACACCAGCAGCAGAAACACCAGCAAATGTGGGGTGTGCGGATGTTACGACTGATTGGTTTAGTGCCTTAACATCTGCTATAGATGTAAGTTCAGAATCCATCAAAGCACCAGCAGATGTTACATTGGTGGCATCGGTCACATCAGCACTTGCTTCAATAGCGTCGAGTTTGTTCTTGAGTGCTGTGGTAAAGTTCTCATCAGAATCCCCAGAACCAGAACCTGTTGCTGATACTTCGAATGTTACCTGAGCATTTGTCTCACCACCATTGAATATTAATGTAATACCTGCACCAGACACTCCAAGACTCAATCCTTCGAGAGAAGCACCAGAAGCACCAAGGGGTCCGTTCACATAAAGGAATGCAAGGGTTCCTCCTGCACCACGGGGTCCGGTGTTACCAGTATTTCCGGTTGTTCCTTGAGGTCCAGTGTTACCAGTATTACCAGTTGTTCCTTGGGGTCCGGTGTTACCAGTATTTCCGGTTGTTCCTTGAGGTCCAGTGTTACCAGTGTTTCCCGTTGTTCCTTGGGGACCAGTGGCACCAGTATTACCAGTAGATCCTTGGGGTCCAGTATTTCCAGTGTTTCCCGTTGTTCCTTGAGGCCCAGCAACGGTTGAATCTGCACCAGTGGGCCCGGTATTACCAGTATTACCAGTGGGTCCGGTGTTTCCAGTGGCACCAGTATTACCAGTAGATCCTTGAGGTCCAGTATTACCAGTGTTTCCAGTATTACCTGTATTACCAGTGTTTCCTGCTGATGCAACCGCACCTCCTTGTCCTTCTGGACCTACAGGACCAGGCAAACCAGCATTAGATGCAATGATTATACTCGGAGTTGATTGTTGAATTTCTACTCGGTTCTGACTCATCTAGAGATCTCCCCAAGGACTTCAAATCTACCACTAATTACCTTAGTAACTGTACCACTTGCGTTGATTTCTAAATCATAAAAGAATCTTCCGCGTGGTATATTCTTTGTTGTAGCAGCATCCATTTGAATTAAAATTCCACCAGTTGTGCCAGTTGCACCTGCACTACTTGAGTTCAGAGTTATACCACCCAATCCAGCAGTTCCAGCAAATGTATTTCCGGGAGTATATTCCCCAGTAGTGCCACCGCCGGTTAGACCAGAAAAGGTTACACTATCGGTTCCGTTTATAGAACCCTGAGCATGAAACAAAATAGCATCTGCATTAGCAGATCGACGACACATCATGTCAGCAGTGGATCCGGACAAATCTTTGACCGTGCCAGATGCATCTTTGAATGTCAAGTATAATGATAGGGTTTCACCCTGTTCTATTATTATTTCGTGATATGCTGAGGGCATAAAAAGACTCCTTTTTTATTATTTATGCCGTGAGATACTTCCACGATTCGCGGAAAAGGGGTTGAATTACCCTACCAATCGTCGCCGCGTATTCTCGAATCTCCCATTGTGCGTGTTCATCGATGCGTTGCTTATAGAATCTTGCATACGCAGCAAGAGAACCCGTCCAGAACCATTCCGTGTACATTCCCTGCGGGAGAGCGAATCGTGCTTGCTCTGGAGCGACTCCATTACGAAGTAGTTCATTGTATGTATACATTGCAAGACGCATCACATTATCAAAGTTCTTCTCTGCCTCAGGATGAACCGAAATGAAGTCATCACTGCCTTGTTTTGCTCCATCTGTTGGTTTCCCTCGCCATGATGGGTAGTAAAACTCTGGTTCGAACGAGACATAACGACGAGAGATCTCATTTTCAACAAATCCTTGCTTGTGCTTGAAGAACTGAGTTCGGATCGACACGGGTGCCTTGATCCTCAGCGTGATTTGAGGATGTGCAAACGGCGTCCAATGATTATGAGTTGCAAGGTAACGGATCAACTTCTTATCACCATCACACAGATCCCTTACGTCTTCGAGATGGTATTGGGATCCACTTTCGGCAAGTCGGGTGACTGCTGCTTCGTCTGTACACCAATCACTTTCTTTATTGAATGAAACTCTCGCTGCATTGCAAACGGTCAAATCACTTCCCATGTGATCGACGAGTTGAACATGTCCTCTATCTAAAACTCTCATGATATCAATCCTTAATATTTTGAACAATTAGTACGATAATAACAGATGCTGCCAATCCAACCATTAACTTCAAGAAATCTTTCCCTACAATCGGGAACACTTTCTTGATACCATCTTTCTGACGGAAAGAGGCAATGGCAAGTTCTCTACCAGTAAGAAGTCCGACGAACACCCAAGTTGTTGACATAGGAATGTCGTTTACTTCCTTGAAGATGTATAGTATAACAAAGTAAAAGAGATCAATCAAGGTTGCAGATCGAACATATTTCGTATTTTTCTTCTGTACTACGATCTCCTGAATCCTACCACCTCGGTGCTGAAGCATCCATGCAAGTCCACCAACGAACACGGCGGAGATTATAAACATCACTTCAACTGGAATCTGTCGTGGAAGATATACGGCGATGTTTGCCATATCATGACTCAACCATGTCCACCAAAGGAATCCTGTGGTTATCCACTGAGCAATCATCCACTTTCGTTTATTCGATTCTTTGATACTCTTACCTTCATCGATCAGGCGAGTGAGCATCAACCAGATGAAATATGCGGCAACACCTGCAACAGCATACCCAAGCATCGACTTCATCAGAACCTTCTGTAGCACCAGTGTTGATGCAAAGGCAGAAAGCACTAGGAATGAAGTAGAAACGGGAACACCGAAACGGGTCAATACAAGAAGCACTGCTGGGGCCAGTGCTTGATACCATTCTACTCCCTCAAACGGAATCTTGTTGAGTCTTCCGTAAGATATATCTCCGTCGTATGCCCACCAACCATACCAGATGGCAATAAGAAGCACAGATGAGGCGTATGCCCACATGATCTTCCAATTTACCTTTTTGTTACTCGCAATCCAAGTTCCGAGAGTCTGGATCGAATCATTTGCAATCACACTGTATGCGGCGAGGAGAAACCCTACCCACATCCATACTGAAATTTCAGACATTCTATACTCGTCTCCATTGATTTAGTTTGAGGGTTGCTCTCATACCAGTGAACGTGTTGTCGTTGATAACCTTCTCGATTGTTCGAGTTGATTTATTGTATGCCATGTCATTGATATCCTTCTCCTTGATAGCAGAAGGCCAAATACAAATTTTCTTGCCGAGTTCGATCAGTCTTTCGTTATATCGAACTATCTGAATGTTTCTTGGTTCATTGTCTAATACATAAACACCATCACTGTGCTTGAGATGTGCTGGGATTTGATCAAGTGCGCCGGCACCAACCATTGCAATTGAGTTACGCAAGAATAGACTATCGAGAGGGCCCTCTACGATGTAAATTGTTTTCTTTGGATTGACTCTCCATTGTCCATACCACAGTCGATCAGAAGACTTGTCGCTCTTTACTGTGAGATACTTGACAGTTCGTCTTCGATTGGCATCATCTTTGAAATTGATGGAACGTCCTTGTGCTGCTACAACTTCCCCATCCTTGTTGAAGAACGGTATGACAAGTCTGGGTTCTACTCCCACTATATCATAACGATCTGGATCAATTCTTTTCATGAATGATCCGAAGTTATCTGTGTAATATAACTTGTCCCAGTGTTCCTTTGGAATACCTCGCATGTTGACAAATTCAACACACTGATGATCTTTGGGCAATTCCTTGATACAAGGCACACCCTTCAGAATTTCTGGTCTGGGTTTTGGATTTGGTTTCGAAAACTTAAACATCTCTTTTTCCTTCGGTTTTATATAGTTAGACTTACTCGTCTCTCCATTCTTCCACCGCTCTAGAGAATACTCTTTCATTAAGTTAGGGGCAATCTGTTCAAGTAATCGATACAAAGAAAAACTTGCATCACAATTGTGACACTTGTAAAAGAAGTCGGTTCCCTTCTGAAAGAAGAACCCACGGGCCTTGTTCTTGTTTTTCTTTGAATCACCACAGATGGGACATCTGCAATTCGCCAGATTATCTCGCTTCCAAGCGAATTTTTCTAGTTGAGGTGACAGAAAATTAATAAACTTCTTATCAATATACGTTGACATCAAACATTCCATCCAGCAAATTTCTGCTTGAACGAGTCCTCACCAAATCCATTACCATACTCTGTATCTTCTGTTAGATTAGTATCTACCAATCCAGTTTGCTCATTCGGATCCACATCAAACAGTTTCATCTTCGCACGGTTAATGCCGACCACAAATTTCTTGTTGGTAACAACATCATTATACCTGTTCTTCAACTGCTTGATCATCATCTGATTTGCTTCTTCTAGTTCTTCAGTGGAAATCAAAGCAAACATCAAATCTGCCGTTGCTGGCAATCCGAATGACTCGGACGTATCTTCAAGTCCAACATCACTGTTGTTGAATCCAGATCGGTTTGTTTGTGTTGCTGAGAAAACTGGAACATTCCTTTCAACTGCAAGACCGCGAAGTTCTTCTGCGATGGCCTTGATATATGTGTAGGAGTTTACATTTGCATTTTGCTTCATTCGTGACGAAGCACAGATATTTAGGTAATCGATGAAGATAATATCAGGAATAAACTTCTTTTTTAGTTTCAGTTCATCGAGCAATGCCCTGAAGTGATTTGCATGTGCTGTGGCAGTAGGGTATTCCTTGACGATCAGTTTACCCGTACAACCCTGAGTTGCAGTTTCCAACTTCTTGTCGTAGATTTGCTTTGGTAGTGACTTCATGTCATCCATAGTGATGTCCATGAGGTTGGCATCGATACGTTCTGCAATCCGTTCTTCTGCCATCTCGCATGTGATATACAGTACGTTGTTGTTTTGTGAAAGACACGCTGCTGCATGATGACACATAAACAAAGACTTACCCACACCAGTACCGGCAAGAATCATGTTCAGTGTCTTGTTTGGTGTTCCGCCTTGTGTGATAGTGTTGAACATCTCAAGATCAAATGGGATTTTAGATTCCGTCTTGTGGTAGAATTCATAGCGTTCGTCGGCATCTTCGATGTAATCATGTCCGATGTGAGTATCAAAGGAAACCGAGAGGGCCTCTGATAGGATTTCTGGTATGGCGTTTTCTGTTTGTGTTTCGTTCTTACCATCGATGATGTGGATCGACTCCATAATGGCATTGTAAACTGCTTTGTCTTTACAGAACTTTTCACTCTTCTCGTACAACCATTCATCATCCTGTTCAGTGAACGAATCACACAGATCATTCAACACTTCAACACATGAATTGAATTGATCTTGTGTTAGGTTCTTTTGGTTATCCAAAGAGATGACAATCGCCTCTTTTGTGGGACGATTGCCATACTCTAGGATAAAATCTTGAACAGACTTGAACAGAGTCTTTTCTACGATGTCGTGAAAATACTCGCCGTGCAAAAACGGCACGGTCTTCCGTGAATACTCCTCATTCAGAATTAGGTTCTGAAGGATTAGTTTCTCTACGGTATTGTTCTCTTGATTCATTGGAAGAGTCTCTCATTTCCTCAATTTCGGATTTCATCTTGGCGACAGTTGACTGCATTTTCTCGTCGAACTGTTCTTCCTTATATTCTACCACATCTTTAGGGTTTTGCAACTCTTCTTCCATGATTTCGCACAAAACATCTCCCATATAATCAATGAGGTCGCCGTTGTCCTCGGTCTTTACTTCATGTGGATTCTCAAGAATCTCAAACTGAAAATTCATGATCATCTGTCCCTCGTTCTCTTTGAACTGTACCAGTCCGTATCGATATACAAGGTCCTTATAATCCCCATCAGTTACCTTGAGGGCGCCTTCGAGTAGTTCGTCTTCTGACTTGTACTCGATAAATTCGTATGTATCACTGAATGCTATCTTCGACATTTTCTTCTTCCTTTTCTTGAATTTCTTCTTCGATGCCGTATTTGAATTCCTTTGCAACGGCAACTTCCATTTGCTTCATTACCTCCGGTGTGAAATACTTCTCGGGGGTTTTGTATAGAACCTTCTCGAAAACCTTACTTCCGTCTGGCATTTCCAATCGAGTAGAAACCTTCTTGAAGATCTCGTACTTAATGGCAATCTCGACAAGTCCATAGTATGGATTCAATCCCTCATCATAGTTGAGCATGACATCAATCATCGAGTTCTCTTTGGTCATTCGTCCCTTGAAGAGTTTACAGTGAATGATATTTCCGATGATATCGGTTCCTTCTTTCACCTTCTTCTTTGTGAGATATATGATAGTCGAAGCAGCATACTTTAGTCCAGAACCACCACCCATAGTCTTCATCGGGAACATAGAACCAACGACATCATAAGTATGATTTGTCATGATCAGAGGAATTCCTGCCTTGCCCAACTTGAGTGTAAGGACTCGGAAGGTTGCTTTGATTACTTGGGCCCGAGTCATATCTTTCGTACCCTTTCCTTCTGCTGTGTCTTCCATCTCTTTGGCAGTCGAAAGCATACCAAGCGAGTCAAGACAGATAAGCATTGGTTTCTTATCCTTCTTTGCAAGTTCAAGGTAATTGTCTACAACCGTAATTGCTTGGTGACGGAAGTCCTCTACAGTGGCAACAGGGAAAACTGCAACGCGATCCGGATCGCATCCACGATCCTTGAACATGTCAGAAGTTACTGCCTGCTCGCTGTCAAAATACAGAACAACACCATCAGGGTTATCACGGAGAAATTTATGTACAATGCCAATCGTAAAGTACGTCTTACCAGTTGCACTTTCGCCAGCGATCGCAAGAATTTTATTATCAGGTATACCCCCGTACAAACTGCCAGAAAGCAGAGCATTAAAAGCATAAGACCCAGTATCAACGAACCCATCTACATCTGCTCCTTCTAAACCATCTGCAACAACACTTGCATACTTGTTACCTGTCTTGCCAATCATTTCATTAAGAAAACTCATTGTGTAATCTCCCAATATCTTCTTGTGCTTCACGCAATTTTTCACGCCGTTTCATTTTATCTTCCAATACGTCCTTCGGACAACTCTTGTCTTTCATGAGGAATTTTATACTCCTCCCAAGATCATCTATTCTATCAGAAATTAAATTATGTGCAACCTTCAATGTTGCATGTTCAAGTTCCACTTTCAACTTCATGCTCAACCTCTGCCTCATCGCCGCCGCGGATCGCGGCCACTGGTACTTGTTGCAATACACCAATGATAGATGTAAACGCCTGATATGGATCCATGTTTGCCGCGGGTCTTCGATCTTCGAGATGTCCGCGTTCTTCGTTTGCAGTATCCACAGGAATTCGAATAGACTTGGTTCTATCCGAAACACCATACGAGAAGTCCTCGATATGTGCAGTCTCATGCTTTCCTGTCAGTCGAAGATTATTGTCTTCACCATACACACGAATCAGTTCAGGATGATTACCGAACTCATCACAAACACTTTCCAGATATTCTATACTGGATGACCTTGCCATACGCATGGATGGAGTCGAGAAGTTGATGTGTGCGCCCGAACCGTTCCAGTTACCGGTCTTTGGTTTGGGGTGGAGACTAATGGAATACTTATATCTTTCACTAATCAGTTCTGCCATATACCTTGCCATCCAAAGTTGATCAGCAACGGTTAGTGCGTCCATGTATCCAACCTGATACTCCCACTGTCCGAGCATGACTTCGGCGTTTGCACCTTCGATCGGAACTCCCATTGTCTTACAGACTGCATAGTGTTCGTTGACAAAGTTTCGGCCGACAGTCCGCATTCCACCGACACCACAGTAGTACGGACCTTGTGGTCCGGGTGTACCCTGTTCCCACCCAAGAATAGTACCGCTTTCGGTGTTGTAGATAACATACTCCTGTTCGACTCCGAACCAGTAATCTCTGGTTTCTGGATTATCTTTGAGAGTCATGCGAAGAGGCGCACGGTAGTTTGTTTCGTGTGGTGTCTTTCCGTCTGAGTTGAATACTTCACAGAACACAACAAAGGTTTCCCACGGTGTTTTCGAGAGACTATACGGTCGAAGGATCAAATCACTTTTGTGTGGATCTGCCTGATTACAACTCGATCCATCAAACGACCATTCAGGAATCATTTGGAGATTCATACTCTCCTGATCATCTTCTACTTCAATCAACTTAGTCTTACTACGAAGTTGTGGTGTGATGTTTCCATCCAACCACACATAATTTACTTCAATCCATTTCATTCTGTATCTCCTATGCAAAAAAGGATTCTAGTGTGTTAACTTTTTCTGTGTTCCATCCAACCACGTTGAGAATGTTTTTCAGTGGATCGAGGAAACTTTTATCAAACTGTAGATCATAGTTTACAAACCTGTGTATGTCAAGTTCTTTTGGTAGACTGTTCGGGAAGGCGATAACCTGATCGTTCGTTGGGTTTGGAACCTTGAGATAAGTGAACTTGATCTTATCTCCCTCGACGATTGATCTGTATTTTCTAGACAACCCGCTGTTCTTGATCATCCTATTATATATCAGAGATCCCTTGACTGCGATTGGTGTACCCTTTGCGTAAACAGTGTTACTGTCTTGATACTTCTCCATGCCAGACACGGAACGCGGGAACGAGATCTCCTCGGGATCGAGTTGATTGAATTCATCCCGGAACTCCTCGATGAACTGAATGATAGTGTCCTCGTCCGTGGACATGATCAACCCGATCACCTCCTTGAGTTTTTTACGGACGATCGCAGGAGTTGAACTCCGACTCGTCTCGATACCCATGATCTTGAGTTTCGGTTCGGCGTACCGAACACCTTCGGAGTCGAACACATTGAGCATGTACCGTTTCTTGGCAGTCCAGATACCCTTGTTCGCAATGACTTCTCTACCCATCACCATCTTGTTGGTGTATGCATTCATCAGACGAGAGAGTCGATTGTACTCCTTCTCGATGAATGGTTCGATGATCTTCTCACACGAATCATCAAGGAAATCTACGATGGATGTATCGTCCTTCTTCTTGCAAACCTTGTCTACCAGATCACCAAGACCAATGTACACACTGTCTGTGTCACTTGCGATAATGTAGTCTTTGTCATCGGAGTCGAGAGCATTGTTCAGGAACTTGTTTAGTGAATCCTGAATCCAGCGAATACTCAACTGCCCGGACAAGGTGATTGCTTCTGCCATATCGACATCGAAGTAGCGGAAGTATTGATTACCAATCGCACCATAAGCAGAGTTCAATTGAATCTTACGAACCAACTGGAAGTTGTTGAACTTTGCAATCTGGTAGTCTAGTTCCCGATTGTCGGGATCTTTCTCCTTCTGCTTCTGACATTCAATCATCTTCTTCTTGTACATGCTACGTTCTTCGTACATCTTCTCCATCAACGCAGGGAGGAACCCCTGAACGTCTCGACGGTAGCACGTTCCGTTGGCAGCGATCGAGTAGTCTTTGCTCTTGTGGTTGAGCAAGGCCTTCTTCGGACGATCACTTCCCTCAAGGATACCATTAGGCGTAATCATGTAATCTTTGTCCTGTTCGATCTTCGTCTCAGGACTGATGTTGTATTGCATGATCAAGTGGGGATACAGACTGTTCAAGTCGAAAGACACAACCCAGTCGTGTTGTCCTACGATTGGATCCTTAACATACGCACCAGCGAATTGTTCATCCTTCTTGGAACCAGACTTCATTGGAATCACAATGTTCTGTTCCGACAGATAATGATAGATGATCTGATCCCACGTTCGAACTTGGGAGAACACATCCTCGAAGTTTACCTTGGCGGAATACGCAAGTGCCAATGAGAGTTCGATGAGTTTGAGTTTCTCCTCCAATCGAACGATCAGTTCCACATCTTTGACATTGTACTCGACAAACTTCTGGAAGTCCTTCTTGTAGAACTCCGCCATACTGTCGAACTCGTCGTAGGATAGTTTCGCATCACCCAGTTCGACGTTGGCAATGTGATCCAGTCGATACGACTCTTGGTTGATATAGGTGAAGTTTCTGTAGAGATCAAGATAGTCAAGAACAGAAACACCCATGATCTGGAAAGTCTCATGCTCTCGATTCATTCGTTGGATCGTCTTTGATCGGATCTTCTTCCACGGGGAAAGAAGGTTCACTTCCCGCTCACCCAACACGCGAATCATTCGGTTGACAAGGTATGGGATATCAAAGAACTTAATGTTCCATCCGGTCACGATGTCTGGATGATCCTCATTCCACAATTCCAAGAATGTGCGGAGTAAATCCTCTTCGTTGTCGAATGAGTATTGCTCGTACTCTTCCGGCAGATCGAACTCACCAAGACCGAAAACGAAATACTTACCATCAAGGCAGTATGTGATCGTGATCACTTCTTCGTTGGGATCAGATATCTGCGGGAATCCACCTTCACATGTCGTCTCGATGTCGATGGTGGCAATCTTGATCTTGTCGATGTCATAATCGACTTCTTTGGGAAAGATGTCACCAATGAACTGATACACATAGTCAGTGTTGCCGTAGACTTGGAACCCTTGGACTCCATCATACTTACGAACAAACTCCCGACAGTCTGAAACTTGTCCGGGTTTGATCGGTTCGACAAACTTACCGTCCAACGTGCGATACTTAGTTTTCTCGTTTGATGGAAGGAAGAGTGTCGGGTTGTATTTTTCTCGAATCTGGGTGGGTTGTCCGTCTTTGATTCCTCGGTAGAGGATGTAGTCGCCAATCATTGACACGTTAGTGTAGAAGAAATCACTCGGCATCTTTGTCCTTGATATACGCAGAAAGTAGAACCATATAGTTAATCACATCGAGGCATGTATCTTGGAAAGACTCGTCCTTAACGTGCATCTTACCAGATTGTACGAAGGAACTCAAGCGACTCATCTTGTCTGTTAGTCGAACCATAAATCCCTGTTCAGTATTGCAGATGCCCATCGCCTCACAACGAGTGAAGTTTGCAAATGGTTCTTCACCACCGCTACCGGCATAGTCACGATTCTTGAGGTTCATCAGTTCTCTTGCCTGTGTAGATAGTTCGGCATGATGTTTCAGTAATTCATCTCTAGTCATTCTTCACTCCAGTGCTGCCGAATCCACCGATACGTTCGAGGTTTTCATCCTGAACTGTATCCACTTCCTCGAAGGAAAAGTTTATACGTTCACAGACCTCGCCCTGACAGATTCTGTCTCCATGATTAATTTTGAAAGGTTGTTGTGTTGTATTATGAAGCAATACGAAAACTTCCTTCCGGTAGTCTGCATCTATTATACCCTGTGAATTTGCTAATGCAACCCCATTCTTCAAAGAAATTCCAGAACGTGCATGAAGACGAACAGAATAATTATAAGGCATAGAGAAAGCGAATCCAGTAGGCACCAGTATTCTCTCTCCTGCTTCCAACGTAATGCCGTCTTCCGAACACGGGACATCAAAGGCAGAATTAAACCTATCGTAAATAGTCACCATCTGTTTGTCCGGGACATAGGCATGGATATCAAAACATGCCGATCCAGAGGTGGCGTGACTAGGCATAATAACATCATCATGTAGTTTTTCGATTTTCACAATTGTCGCGTTCACTTCTTACCCTTTCTCTTTTTGTATGAATTCTTCTTGCGGACTTCTTTGTCCTTCTTTTGCTTTTGTACCTCTACTTCTGCTTGTCGCTGTTCTTCTCTCTGCTTGTGTAGTTCCTGAACCTTCAGTGAATACTGACGGTGGTTCTCAAGCATACGGGTGTGTTCCGACTCGGGATAGTGCCTTTCACTGACGAGTTTCTCCATCACATGGAACCCAACCTCGAAGTCATGACAGTAGAATGCAGTCGCACCCAGTTCATCAAGTGCCTGCCACTTGTATACTTCATCCGCGAGGAATAAAATGTCACCATGTGGATAAGGTAGAGATGCTGCTTGCTTTGCATAAAGATATGCTGCCCTTGGCATGTTGTTCATGCGATACATCCGAGAAATCTGATGTAGAGGTTCTGCACGGATCGGTCGATAGTCATACGCCGCCATATACTTGTGTGCTTGGACATCGATCGGTTCATTGAGTAGAGAAGAACAAATTGCTACACGGAATAACGCATAGAATGCTTCCTCTTCCCAACCGCCGAGTTCAGCACGTTTTTGATATGCTTCTGAGGCCTTCGTCCACTGTTGTGAATCGAAATAACTCTGCCCGAGATAGAACCAATATCTATGATTATCTGGTTCGTCCTTGAGTGCTTCTTCCAGAACCTCTGCATCTCTACTGTACTTTTGGATCGGTTCAATATCGACGTTTCGGTTTCCTTCTGTTCTTGCCTCAATGTGGTAGTCACCATCGATACGCATTGAAGTGATTTGCTCTCCCTCTGGAGCATTACAGTGGGCATACTCATGCAAGATACCCGAATACTTCCAACCCATATGAAGTTTGAAGACTTGGTTTCTCCACCATGTAAAATCACCGCGATGGATTTTCAGTGAGTATGAATGAGAGTCCATGACTTCTGGCCAATGGAAATTACCAGCGATAGAATCATCTGCATCAATAACCCATGCATACTCAGCATCACTCTTCTCGGCATTGTGGAGTGACTCGGTGCGTGATCCCATCTTACCGGCGTGATCACCAAATCCCTTCCAGTCAGACTGATGAACTTCACCGGGGATTCCCTTTTCATCAAAGAACTTCTTGATGATGTCCTGTGTGCCATCAGTCGATCCGGTGTCAGTGATATCATACCTATCGATGTGAGGATAGCAAGACTCCAAACACCTTTCAATGCAGTGGTGTTCGTCCTTTACAATCATACAAAGGGTAATTTTTGGGCGTGAGTTATCCATCAATTCATCTCCAGTTCATTTTTTATCCAATCCCCAAGAGAAGTTTCAGGGGACCAGTTCAATTCAGTTTTAATTTTATGAATGTTCGCAAGAGTGGAAGTGACTTCACCTTTTCTCTGCTCTATATGTATTTGATTTTCTGAAATCATATCAGCAATTTCTTTCACTGAATGATTTACACCAGAACCAACATTGTAGATTCCGCCTTTGATATCAGAATCTGCCATCATTATATTGGCACGAACCACATCAGAGACATTAACGAAATCCCGTTTCTGGTTTCCCGTTCCAACAATCTCTAGAGGAAGATCGTTCTTATACCTCTCGATGAAAATTGCAATCACTGGAGGATATGCTCCATCGACACGATGTCCGTTTCCATACACGTTGAAGTAACGAAAGGTGTTTACATTGAGATCGTTGCTGTAATACTCACACAATTGTTCAGCACAATATTTTGACAGTGCATAGGGATTCAGTGTTGGTTTTAGATGAGAAGACTCACATTGAATTAGGTGATCACACTCATACACGGCAGAGGTAGAGGAAAAAACAACGCGATCCACTCCGCATTCTTTTGCCGTTTGTAAAACTCTATTTGTCCCTAGAATATTTTGTCTGGTTGTATGAACCGGATCTTTCAGTGAAACCTGAATGCTTGCTTCTGCTGCCATGTGAAAGATCGTGTCTACATTGTAGCGATCAATAACTTCGGTGAGTAGAGGAACATTGTTGATAGAACCAACATAATTTTTAGCATCTGGGTGCCAAGTTCCGTGAGCGTTCTTGTCCAAACAAACAACTTCTCTTCCCTCAGAAAGAAGAGTCTGGACTAAGTTGCTACCAATAAATCCGGCACCACCTGTAACTAAGTAACTCATTTCGGGCCCTCACAAACGTATGTCACCTTGTAATCAGAAGAAGTTGCAATCTGATCACTGAAACTCTTGTATACTTTATAATAGAATCCCACCGAGGAGAGAACTGTTTCCAGTTCTTCATTTGTCCATATCTTATGAGTCACTGTATACGGCGTCTCTCGGAAAATTCCATTCAACTTCATCGTGTTGTTGGTGTAGTCAGTTTCCGGGATTAAGGTTAACTCGGGAGTATATACCTCTCGGGGTTCATCCTCAACAAAAGCGTCATGATTAAAACAATCAAATACAAAAATACCGGAAGACTCTAGTTTGAGTGATACTGACTCCACAAAGGATTTGAGTTCTTTCATGTCACGAATGTGATTAATCACATTGAATAAACTTACCACAAGAGGAACTCTGACACTAATATCAGACACAGTGCCAATGATCAAATGTGGATTGTATTTCTGTAATTTGTCTCTTGCTATTTCAATCATAGACGAGGAGGGATCTACTCCATGAACTTCATATCCTCTCTTACAAAATTCTTGCAAGTGACTACCAGTTCCACATCCAATATCCAGAACCTTGGTTTGAACGGGATCAAGATCGATAACATAATCTACCTCACCAGAGTAATCTTTCTGTGAGTGTAAACTATCGTAAATGGAAACTGATATGTTGTTGTACTCAGACATTAGAATATTGATTATCAAACTTAATTACAGAGATTCCTTGTGCCAGTTCGGAGATACCAGAATCCAGATCGATTGTAGTGTCAAACCCAAGAGAAGCGATCTTATCGTAAGACACAACATAGTCTCTCTTGTCGGCATCCTCGCCAATATCTGCAAGATGTAGGAAGTATGGAACCACCTCGTTAATCTTTTCGCATACCTCTTTCTTGCTAAAGTTCATCTTATCACTACCGACATTATACACATTACCAATCATCTTGTCAAGATTTTCAAGGGCAAACATGAAAGATCTTGCGATATCATAAACATGAATAAATGTCCGCATGAAGTGTGATTCATACACAACAATGTATCTGTCTTTCACTGCCTTCTTTGTAAAATCATTCACAAGAAGATCTAGTCTAAGTCTCGGTGAAAGACCAAAGGCAGTAGCAAACCTATAAGCAACAGCGTTTGAGTTGTTCATAATATACTGCTCTGCTTCTGTTTTTGTTGTGCCATAAATACTTAACGGATTGAGTGGACTTTCCTCGGTACAGATGCCGTCCACTCTACCATAATTACTTCCAGTAGATCCAAACAGTATGATCTGATCGTCGTTCAGCATGTCAACCAAAGACTTAGTTGCCTCTAAATTCACAGCGGTAGTGATCGCATGATCTTTTTCGCAGGCGGGATACCCGACGATCGCAGCGAGGTGAATTACAACATCCTTACCCTCGACAACAGATCTCAACTTCTCAGTATCTCTAATGTCTCCCTCGACGAGACTGAAGTTTTTGTTCTTAAAGTGTGGGAACATACTATTCCCACCGAAAAGTAATGCGTCGTAAACACATACTTCATGTCCTGCGGCCAGTAATTCTGGAACTAAAGTGCTTCCAAGATAACCCGCACCACCCGTCACTAAAATTTTCATATTGTTTGCCTTCCCATTTTTATTTTGTTCCAGATTCTTTCGTAAAAATAGTAAACGAAAAATCCGGTAAGATTCATTAACAATGCGTTCATTAGTGCCTCACTAGAAACACCAGATAATAAAACCAAGTAACTATTCAGTATCGCAACAATCCTCCAAAGGATAGTTTTTGTTATACTTCGAGTTTTGGTTTCCTTGAATGACATCAGCGTCCTATGACCGACCAATCAATAACATATGGATCAATTCTTAAATCGTCATTCATTGCTTCCTCGAACCGAAGATTGCTGAGTGATGTAAGAACAGTTCTATCTTCAAGACTAATCCAACCATTAGCATACAACGGAGGGACATACAAGACTGCATGATGTCGATCACTCATGATAAAAGTCTGAACACTATCTGGATTGTCTTTGGCATACTGGGCAATCTCTTCTCTATCATTTCGATCAGCAACTTCCTCTGGAAGTTTGAGTGTCTGGAATTTTGCGGCACCACATGCGATAGTAAAAATCTTGGCCTCTAATTTGTGATAGTGCAGTCCCCGGATAACGCCTTTGCCGTAGTCTCCAACAACATAACACCTACGAAAAAGTTCGTGATCAATGTCGTCAGTGATCGGTACTAGATAACCCCGATCATCTGATATCGATGGCACCTTTAGTAAAGTTGGTTCTGTAACACCAGAGTGAATTTTGTACATTATCAATGTCTCCCATAATATTTTTTGATTGTATCACATACATGCTGAACTTGATCTGGTTCCAGTGCCGCATATGATGGTAAACAAACTCCTTTGTTATATGCAGTCACTGTATTATCGAAGGAGTATTTTCTATACCTTCTATGCTTTATGTATCTCTTGAAACATGGTTGCATGTGTAGTGGGTAGAAAAATGTTCTAGGTTCGATTTCCTGTTCACTCATAAAAGACATGAGTTTTTCTGAGGACTCTTCTTTGACTTGTAACACTACTCGGAATGGGATGAACGATGTTATGTTTTCGTTTGGTTGTACTACTTCGACTTCATCAACATCACACAGCATCTCGGTATACATCGCATGAACTTTACGTTTTAAATCAACAATGCGATCAAACTTATTTAACTGTGAAAGACCTAGTGAGGTTTGAAGATCTGTCATTCTAAAATTATATCCAATCTCCGGGTGAATGAAAGATCCCCTGTCGAGTCTTCCCTGATTTCTCAGGTACTTAAGACTCTCCGCAAACTTTTCATTGTTCGTTGTAACATAACCACCTTCTGCTGTTGTGATTGTCTTGTCTGCGAAAAACGAAAAACAAGATATATCACCAAAACTACCACACGGTTGTCCCTTCCACTCGATGCCAAGTGCCTGTGCTGAATCTTCAATGAAGATCAACTTATACTTTTCGGCAAAACTTCGAACCTTATCCATGTCACAACAAAACCCATACAAGTGTGCTGGCATAATCGCCTTGGTTCGTCGGGTGATTAGTTTGACACATGAGTCTGGATCTAATTGAAAGGTATCTTTGTCTATGTCCGCAAAAACAGGAGTTGCTCCAGTCATCTCAACGGCGTTTGCTGTAGCGATGAAAGTAAAATCTGGAACAATGACCTCATCACCCTTACCAATACCTGCTGCACGAAGTGCCAAGTAAAGTGCAAGCGTACCATTAGGTGCGAAGGAACCATATGAAGTGTTCGTCATTGATCGGAGTCGTTCATCAAACTCCTTAGACTTTGGACCTTCTGTTATCCAATTCATTTCAAAAGATTGTCTTAGTGCCTCGTAATCTTCCATGTCCACATAAGGCATAAACTGGGGTACTTTCATTTTAAACTCGTCTCCTGTAGTACGAAGTAAATCCATTATCAATCGGTTTGTGTGTGTAGATTTTTTCCAACCCGGCGATCTCTGCTAGTTTGTCCATCGTATCAATGCTGAAAAAGTATAAGTGTTCGTTTGGGATTATATGTTTCCACAGCACCTTTTCTTTTCTATGCGTGTCGCATTCGATATCGTGTGTTCCAATAACGATGATCCCATCATCTTTCAGTCTTTTAGTTTTTTCCTGTAAAAACTTTATAGGATCGGATATGTGTTCTATCACATTAAAACTACAGATGATATCAAAGTCTTCGTTATCGTAATCATGCAAGAGTGATCGAGAAAGATTAACTTCATATTTATCAACACCGTAGTCAATATCAAACTGGTTGAGATCTATACCATATGCATCGAACCCTGCCTTTTTTGCTGCGTTGACTAAGAATCCCTGACTACAACCGACATCTAGAAATTTACCCGAGTGTCTATTTACATTTTTCTGTATGAAAGAAATTCTTTCGTCAGAAATAAACTCGAAGTCATCAACTCTATCCTGTATGTCCAATTCACCTACGCTAGTTTGATAGTCTTGCCAGTAGTTGTTTTCATAAACATCAATCATGGACTCCCTAAGATTTCTTGGGTGACAATAAATCAACGAACAACAATCACACTTAACGATATCCCGTCGTTCACCAATTTGCTTGTGTGTCGGTATATCATCAAACGAATAAACAGGAGAGAAGTTCTCCGATCCACATAGTAAACATGTATTACTCTCTTCTATCATAGACTGTCTATTGCTTTTTTTATAGTGGGCCACATATTGTATTCGTTTAAGATTAGTTGCCTTGCTTCGGAAACCGCATCAAGTCTGTCATCATAGTCACTTGGATCATTCACGATATCCAAAAGTCTGTCTATTTCATTGTAGTCATCAACATCAAATCTGTCAAATGATTTCTCTGGAAAATATTCAGAATTACCTCCGCCCCAGAAAAAAGGAACAGACCAACACAACATGGCATCAGTGAATTGAGTACCGAAGAAATTTGTAATCGTATTTTGATTATCGTATGTCAAACTGTATTTGTAATCCAACAGACCAGTTCTTTTATCATTGTTTTCTAATGCACCATTTGCAAAAGAAACGCCACCATATAAGTCTAACTTGTCTGGGTGTCTTTCAATAAACTCACGGGTAAACTTTTTGCGTTTTACATGACCGTAGTTCATCTCTTTGTCGGATAGAATACAGGCGAAGTTCTTGGTCTTCGTTGGTGGTTCTTGGTTCATCAGTTCATCATAAGTATACCCAATGCCTCCACTGTGAACGCTAGGGTATCGCCACTTCACCCATAAATGACCTGTGTCATTCCAGAAGGAGAAATGTCTACAGTCACTTTCGTGGTATCGATTTATTTCATTCGGAGTTAGGGCCTCCCTCGAAAAGTACAGTCTTTGTTCGGGTTCAAACTTAGACCATAGAGACATATCACACAAGTCTTGCACGATGAGATAATCGGCACTATTTGAATCAAATGTGTATTCAATGTCTTCCCACACACCCGACGACTCTGGTGTCTGGTGTCTGTAATCTTCTACCATCTTCTCACTGGAAAGTCCCCAGTTCGGGGCAAAATAAATTTTCTTAGTCACACCATCTCCTCAATCTCAGGAACACTATACAATTCTACTTCGTTTGAATATGGTCCATCCTCTAGAATCTTTTCGTGTAGGTTCTCGCCCTTCTGAAGTCCTATCGTTTTGATCTTCAATTCCCCATCTGAAGGAAGATATTTGTTTGCCATTGCCTGTAAGAGATCTTCAATTTTCATCGCTTTCATATCCGGACAATACGGAGTTGTGTCTGTTGAATTTTCGAGACAAGAGAAAATTAAATCAATGGCCTGTTCGCGGGTCCAGAAAAACCTAGTAGCAGACGGATCGGTTACAATAACCTCTTTGTTTTGTGAAAGAAGATCTCTCCATTTACAAAGAACAGAACCAGTGGAGTACAGAACATTCCCATAACGGACAATTCTATAATTTGTGTTTGGGTTTATTCTGGCATATTCATGGAACAGTCCCTCCATGAGAAGTTTCGTTGCACCGTACATGCCCACGACTTGTGCTGCTTTGTCTGTGCTGATTCCCAGTACAAAGTCTAAGGATTTTCCTAGAGTTAAATCAAGTAGGTTCATGCTCCCTACCGTATTACTGGCAATACATTCTCGCGTATGGGTTTCCGCCATACCAACATGCTTGAATGCTGCTAAATGAAACACACCAGAAACATCTGCAATCGTCTTGTGTAAACAATGGGGATGTGAAATATCACCGGGAACAATTTCTAACCACGGGAACTTTTGCTTGGTTTGTACTAAGTTTCCCTCGTTTCGAGATACAGTTACCACATTAGTACAACCGAAATCTTCTAGTCTAGCAAGAAGTGCCTCACCAAGAAATCCAGAAGCACCAGTTACCAAATACTTTTTATCAGGACTAATAACACTCATCATCAATCTCCATAAATCAAAGTCAACCAATCACGATCAGTCCACTCTTGTTTAAAATTACCAATTTCTTCAGGTCTATCACCATAAAGTTCTTTTACTTTATTTATATCTTCTTCTCGCATACCAAGAACATTCAATTTTCCGCGATATGCATTATCACTAATCAATTCAATCTTCTTAACACACCATCGATCGGCCGATCCTAGAATTTTATATCCATCACCCTCTGCTGATCGGCCTCCTATTATTTCCCAGTCATGTATTGACCAATCCCGTTGTAGATTTTTTAGAAAATATTTTCTGTTCCATATGGAGATTTGTCCTGTTATCCTATAGATAAATGAAGTTACAGATCTTTGTCGAAGTTCTAAAATTTTAAAATCACCAAAGTCTTTGTAAACACTCACATCTTCTGGATTTCTGGCGTGTTGAATTGAAGGTTGCAAGTCTATTCTCCCAACCTTCTCATCATCAATTTCTTTCAATAGAGTTTCGTACACTTCTCGATCAAAAGGTCTTGCCATGTAGTAATCATCAATACCAAAAATGAAATGCTCGTCATCGATCGACTCGAAAAAATCTATGATATAATTAGACCAACCCTTTGATCGACCCACTTGTTCTTCTGCCATAGAGATAAATTCAAAATTGGAGGGCAGTTCAAAATCAGGTTCCGAAAATCCCAAAACCTTAACTTCGAAATCCTCGCCCCAATACTTGTTGAAAAAATATGCAAATCCTTCTATTGCAAATAAATGAGGATCACATGTTGCGATGTATACTTTAAGATTTTTCATATCACTTCCTCCATCAACTGAATGTCCCGAACATCTTTGGGTTCGTTTCTTTTTTCCTTTAGTTCTCGTATCACACCAAGAGATGCAACTTTAACACCATCATACCAGAAGTGATTCTTTGGGTTGAACAGTATCTCATCTTTGCCCATTGTATATTTACTCAACTCTTCGTTGTGACTGTGGATCATATGATGGCCTTGAATATCAAGATCACGGTGTAGATAGTCTAGATCTTCTCCCTCTCGTAAACCATACAAGGAAAGAACAGAACTGGCAGTAACACAATAGTTCTCTGGATCTAAGTTGTTATCTCGGATGTAGTTTCTGTAATAGTCAAACATACACTGAAAAGAATTGTAATGAACATGCTTTGCATTGTTCATGTGATGAATACTATTTTCGTTATAGTATAGTCTTGCAATTCGCATCGTCTCTTCGTGTGTGTCGTTGATATGACACGAATGCTTTCCTATACCGAAGATGTTTCGGATAGATTCTTTCAACTGAACCATGTCTACAGACTCATGTGGTACAATCAAGAAAGAGAGAATGGGTGCAGTTGTGGTAAAACAAAGTTCTGCCTTGCGGGCAAACCCAGCAAAGTTTTGAGTCCATCCCAATCCCCAATCTTCGCCCAGATATATCTGTCGGATGAGATTAAGAGGCGCATTGTTTTTCCAACCGAAAGACTTCACATAGACAACATCAGAAGTCTTGTTTAGCAGTTCCCATGCTGATTGAATCTTTTCATTGTCGTGTGTCACGGAGGGGAACAAAGTGACAACTAATGTATTCGGAACCAGTCTTACATACTCAGTTGCCATCGCATCAAGATTAAACGTAGACAAACCCCTAGATGCAAACATACTGCTACTGCAATCTAATTGTCCTTCGTTTTCCGTTGCTTCGTGTGTATCAACTTCTTTGTCGTATAGTATAGATGCTGCAACTCTATGTGAACCATTTATCAGATAGTTCTCATAAACTGGTAGAGTTCCTTTGGTCGAATCAAACCCATCACTGGAAATTGAATCGAGTATGCCATCGAAAGTAGATTTGAAACTCTCGAAAGTATTCTTGTTGGAGTTGTCTAATTCATCGAAACTGTTCCATGCATTTAGGTGTGATGCATATACATCCTCACCAAAGGACGTATCATAACCTGCATCTCTATACCTTGCGTATAAGTGCTTTGCTGGAATGTCGAATCGATTATTCTTTAGAAGAGTCAGTGGGTTCATAACGAATTTAGTTTTTCATATGGTTGCCGTTCCTTCAGCAACTTTTCAATTCTCAATTGTTCATGTGGTACTTTACGGAAATCCGAATTTTCATTTTGTTCATTGTAAACGTAAAGGGGTTCTGGGATGAAAACAAATCTGTCTCCAGACATCTCAAGCATTGGCCACATGAAGGTCAAATCACCAGCGGCCTTAAACCACTCTCCGTCTATGTCAATGAAGTCATCAGTATTTATGTTCAATACCAACTCCCGACGAAATGTTCTCAAGTGTGTTGCTCTCCAACGATCTTTACGGAATGCATTATTGTTTACAATATCATCATGATAACGATCGTGACCCCAAACAGCAGTTCCAGAACTTGTCTTATACATCGAACCATATGACATCCACACATCTTCAGTGTAGTACCTATCAAGTGTTCCTAGAACATTGTCGTGAGGTAACCAGTCATCAAAGTCCAGAGTTACGATGATAGATCCTTCTCTGGCCATTTCAGATCCCTCGTATACATTTTGTGTTTGATACTTTCTAGTTTCGTTACGAACCACTTTCAGGTTTTCATATTTGTCTTGCTGCTCAAGAAGATATTCGTGAGTTCCATCATCAGTCTGTGCATCGATTGCAATAACATCAAAGTTATCGTGCTTCTGTAGCAAGGCAGATTTTAGGGATTCTTCAATCCACGAACGGGAGTTGTGTCCCATCATCAAAATAGTGTAGTGATTCATAGTAACTCCAACAGTTCTTTTATTGCCATGCTGTATACGCTATAGGGGCGGATAGAGTGACAATCAATATACTCCCCCGATTGTACCATACTTTTGTCGTATGTCCAGTTAGTTCTATCAATTCTTTTATTTAACGCCATCATAGGCACTGGTTGACAAACGCCTCCTCCGTTATCACGAAACTCACAGATCTTTCGGGAAGAATGAACTTCATCAATATTCCACTTTGACAGTGGTGCTTCATCAGGCCAATCGTTAGGTCGGTGTTCGAAGTTCTCGTCAACAGAATCAGAAACCTTACGACAGTAATCGGGAAACGAGTTCTCAATCTCTAGAACATCTGCAAACACTTTACCCTTTGCCATATTGTAACAGATGGGGAAGTAGTCGGCGTTGCTGTTTAAATTTGTCCAAACACACTGCGAATATTCTACGATGGCGGCCTGCCAATACTTCTTCGACATGGGGAACATATCAATGTCACTTGTTATCCATGTTGTATTTGGTTCTTTATGTGTGTACCACATTCGAGAGAGTTGTGCCTGAGTATGAATAGGAACTGTTTCGTCTACGGGCATGGAATGAACCTGTCCATGTTCGGCGGACGGTTCTTTCTCCCCGACATGAACAAGGACAGGTTCGATTCCCATTTTCTCTTTCCACACCCACGACACCAACGGCCAGAAGTCTAGGTAGTATGGGTTATCGTCACACGACATGATCACTTTTGGCATAGTGCTTCCTCCAACACTTCTAGATCATGCTTCCAGTTGCCTCCCGGTTTGTCATTCTCGTCGAAACATTGTCCAACGAAATCAACACCGTCACTGGGTCGTTCTGTGATAGGGAAGTCTGTGTCTGTAAAGAACGGATCGTGTACCATGCAGTTCTTCAGAGATAGAGGATGCACATGCTTCCAAAGGAACCACTGATCCTGACTCTTCTCATCTGTTGCATTGAACTCTTCCATCATTCGAATGATGTTTGGAACTGCTCCGCCGCGGCAACCCCACATACCACCGAGCATCGGAACGCCGTGGTATGGGTGATCTCGCATGATATGAAACTGTTCACCGGAGTCAACCCACTCGTTGATGGCGGCAACTTCTCTCTCACAGAACCGACAGTCAGTATCACGCGAAATCATATGTGTGATACTGGTGTCTTCTGCCGGTTCGAATCGCCAGAACATACCCAGAGATCCGGGTTCTTCTGTTCTCATTTCAGTTTGTACGTTGGGAAATAACTCAAGACTTCGAACGATGGCAGAGTCTACAGTATCGGCAATATAGAACCTACATGTCCATTCGGGTAGCATCTCCATCGCCTGTTTTGCATTTTTAATCGCGCCAATCGTGTATACTGGATTGTCGCCCCATAATGAATAAGTAATCAATTTCACGTTACGATAGACTCCGTTTCCTCTGAGGACCACTGATATACATGAAGGAAGTCATCTAGAGCAACGCTCTCTTCCACCTTCGGGTACAATCGAGACAACCAATCAATGTCTTCACAGGACTGACCAGTCTGTGGATGATATACACTCCTGAATGGTTCTGATTGTGCAAGTGTTCTCTTCCACACACAGAAATGATAAGGAGGTCGTAGTGTATCTTTGAATCCCTGTGAATAACCATCAGCAACAGGCACAACTGGTTCGTGTGGATTGCCCATTTTCAAGAACACCCTAGCATGAACACCGTTGAGGTAGCAGTCTTGATTGAATGAAATGACATCAGCGTTGGGATTTTTCTCTATAGTTTCCGTCAACCGTTCGATGTAATTGTCTGCTACATCATCGTCGTCATCCAACCATGCGATGTGAGTTCCTCTTGCCATCCGGAGAAGTTCATTCCTCTTCTCCCAGATGTGCAGGGACTTATTATCGATAACACAAATGACCTCTACATCTTCTCGATCACCAATCTGACCGAGGAGTTTGTCTTGGAGGACTCTGTACTTGTCAAGTCTCGACGGGATCGAGAGCATCAGTATACTAAATTTTATATCTTCTTTGTTCTTAGGCATGATTAAGTCTCTTCGCTACTTCCTGAACATCAAACTGAAGTTCACTTTTTCTTTTGTTGAAAACGCCGCCGTCCTTCTCGTACATCTCAGGACTTTCTTGCATCGTGTGTAGTTCGTCGGATTCTTCATGACCACCGGGAACCCACTCATGTTTGATGATACACGTTTCACACACGGCGAATCGACCAAGCATCATACAGAGTTCTGTCATCTCAGTGTCACAATAAATGCTGGTGTAGTCTGGATGATACCAATGTCCAATTGCATCGTATAGTTTCTTTCCCATGACAGGCAGTGTGCAAAGAGCATCATTCCGAAGTCCGTCATTGAACTTCACTGCACCATCAAATTCAGGGAAGGTTCCCTCGAACACCTGAGCAATGATATCATCATATTCTTTCAGTTGAGGGATCATATCATCCGATGCCAAAAGTCCCACATCGAAAGTTTCGCCTTCCATGTTTGCATTACATGCTTCAATTTTGGTTTTAGAGTGACCATAGTATGCAGTTAAGTTTACGCCACTTTCCTGTAGGGACGCAAACCAGTTTCGGACTTCGGGGTTGTTCATTGTCTCGTCATCTTCGTCGCATGTAATAACAAAACGTACATCGTGCTTACCAGATAGGTAATCGATGTACATTTCTAAAACTTGTTTGAATTTGTCAGGACGGGAACGGGTGGGAAACTTAATCAGTAGTCGCATAATATAAATCCTTTTATTCTATTTAGTCCGACCTATATGGTACTTGGGACAAAGTTCCCAATCACCTTTTTCTTTGTAAGGAAGAATCTTTATCTGGCTGATTGGAACTGCTGGTTCCTCTGCTTTGGCAGGTAAGACTATCTCTAATAGTTCCCATTCTTCCAGCAATTTAGCAATCGTATTTCTTCTTCCGATATCGTTTTCTGCTATGTCAGTTGGCAGGCCGTCCAGTGCAAAGAGTTCTTTGAAGTGGACGATGTAATACTTACCTCGTTTATGTAAGATATGGCATGACTGATATAACTTCTTTTCTTTTCTGGACGATACACCAATTCGCGTGAGCGTCTCTTTAATCTTCAAAAAATCATCTGGTTCATATAAGGTGATTTCGAGTAAATCACTTACTTCAATATTCGATTGTCCCATTTGTATAAACTCCATAAAAAGGCACTCTATCCTTCTTATGTATGTTTTATGGGATCTAACCCTCTCTTTTGGACATCATGTCCACAATTTCAGACACAGTTTCCTTTGGTAACACGTTCAGTGCTTCTCGGGCCTTCGCTTCAGAATACTCAAAGTAATCCATGACTGCTTGTAGATCATCCGGATTCTCTCTCTTCAACCACTTACTGAACCGCTTTCTCTTCCTCAACGAATGTAGATAGAAATCAAACTGCATCTTCTTTGATGTATCTGGTCTGATATTCATCTCATTCACATAAAAGATTGTGTCTGGGAAGTACGATAGACATCGATTCATAACGAAAGGGACGTACCCCTTCTCGATGGATTCATCATCCGTGTCGAGAAGAGGCACCTTGGTGTGGTTTACTGCATTTAGATAGTCACCCAACTTCGTCATGAAATCTCCGTGTCCTTATCAACAACAGCGATAACTCGATCATGAAGGACTATATCAAATCCACCGAAACCTTCCATACCCTGCGAGTAATCATACATCACATAATCACCCACCTTGTATCCGAGTTTCATTTCTTTTCCATTAGACAAAACAGTCGGATTGCCAATAGAAGAAACTATACCAATCAGATACTTGGGATGTTCCCTTGGAGTGTAAACAACTCCAGCATCCGTGGTTCCCTTTTTTACATTCCTCTTGATCACAACTTTCCCTCTGACGGGATAAAACTTTTCACTCATTTGAATTCACACTCCAACATCAGTTCTGTTAGGCAAGCAGTCAGGTTGATCTCCTGATCCGCGACAAAGGCAGACTTGTACTGGTAGTCTGCGAGTACCATGACTGCTTGAGGAATACTTTGCGGGGCGAAATGCTCGTACAGTCCATCATAGATTTTCCTGAAGATCACGGCAGGATCATTGTCGATACTGTCGATCACCCACTTACGGACATTGGTGAACTCCTTCTTCTTCATGAAGGAGATCAGATCCTTGATCTGCACATCACCAATGTTCGCAAGAATACCGACATCAATTGTACCAGAAACCGAGTAGCGTTGCAACTCATTAATGATACGCCGGAAGTCAGGGAAATACTTGGAGATCAGTTCAGCAAGAACCTTCTCGTCGTATGTTACATCTTCTGCATCAAGAATTTTCTTGATGTTGCCCATCAACTGCATTGCCAAATGAGGACGATCTGCCTTGGCAATCTTGAAGTCCACGTTTGTGCATCTGGAGTGTAGCGGTTGGATGATTCGATTCTTGAAGTTACAAGTCAGAATGAACCGACAGTTCTTCGAGAACTCTTCAATAAAACCGCGTAGCGCCGGTTGTGTAGACTGTGCATTAGAATAGTCGAATTCGTCTAGAATAACAACCTTCTTCGCATCACTCAACGAGATCGTACTTGCAAAGTTTCGAATCTTGGTACGAAGAGTATCGATGTTTCCATCTTCTGAACAGTTGATCAGAATATACTCAGCACCAAGTTCATTACAAAGGGCCCTTGCAATACTAGTCTTTCCACAACCGGCGCCACCCGACAGCAACAGGTTCTGTGCTTCTCCTACACGAACCATGTCTTCGAATGTCTCCTTGACATTCTCTGGCAAAATGCAATCCTTGATTGTCTGGGGGCGATACTTTTCGACCCACAAGAAATCTTTATTGTCCATCAGTTACCCTTATAGGAAGAATCTGCTTCCAGTGCGATCCAATAACGAAGATCGTGTGTAGTAGAAACGAATTCACTCACACCACGATCAGTAATGTTTGCGGTGTACTCACCGGGGAGCATCTTGAGGTTCTCCATCTTGAAGAAGAAACAGAACTCTGCATCTGCTTCGAACGTACCTTCGACTTCAACACTGAAGTCATTAGTGGACTTGTCCTGCTTGTCAAGGACAGTGAGAAGAACTTCGCCGCCCGCACCCTTGATGGCAAGATCACTGACACCGAGAACAGAAGATGCTCGCTGAAGTTCGTTGAGAATATCAGTGGACATTGTGATAGACAGAACGCTGTCTGGCATATCAACCTTCTTGTTTACGGTAGAGAGCAACTTGGGTTCGCTGTAGTGGTACGTCACAGATGCACTCGAACTGTCGTCCGAGATCACCACGGAAGTATCACCGAAGTGAAACCGAGGACTCTTGAAAAGGGAGACAGTGCCAAGGAACTTGTTCAGATCCCAGATACCAATCTCTGTGTCGAACTCTTCTTCGATCGTACACTCAGACATAATGTTCTTGATCGGTGAAATGGTAGTGAGTACACTGCCAGGTTTGATCAGGATGTTTGAGTTGATGGTGGAAAAGTTTTTGAGGATAGTGAGTGTATCAGCACTTACTTTCATTCCCTCAGTTGCCGTGGTCATATCGTTCGTCTCCTTCAAAGTCATAGTCGTCATATTCTAAATCACCATGTTGTATGTTACGCATAAGATTCTTTACCTCATGCCGTTTTGCTTTTGCTTTCACAGTCTTGTGAAACTTCTTCTCTGCATTCTTCATCATGCGTTCGTCGTCACGATGGTTGTCCTTGTTTCCGCGTGGCATAGTTAGTTCCTCAGAAATCCTGAATGTTTTCCATCAGCATACGCAGTTTATTGCTGACAAAATAGTTAAATATATTGCTTCTTGCACCAATAGGAGATTCTTCGAACGCCTCAAGAATTTCCGTGACATATTTTTCCGGGATCCTGTCTAGATCTACGAGTTGGGAGTTTCTGTCCCAGTTCCTCTCAAATTCTACACCAAGATCTTCCTCTTGTCTATACAATTTTTCCAACTTCTTCTTGGAGATTGGACGTTGCCTGATGCTATCAACAAACACATTGTCGGCAGACAATACATTGGGGATTCCGTCTGAGGAATCTCCGTACATAATATGATCAAACAAGAACCTTTGCGGATCTTCCTCAACAAGAAACTGTTTCTTCCGTAGACAATATTGCTTGATGTTATCATATCGTTGCAATTGCTTGAAGTCCTTGTCCGAAGAGACGATCACTACCTTCTCTGTTGGACTGTACTTCTTGGCAAGGACGGCAATGATATCGTCTGCCTCACATCGTTGGATAGAGATGTTCTTGTATGGGAATGTCTCCCTAATCTCTCGTCGAATTTTTCCAAGGACATCAAAGATCTTGTTCCAATCTTCGGCATCCTTTTGTTGTGTCTTCTTTCTTCCTGCCTTATATTGTGGGAAGATGTCCTTCCTCCAGCAGTTGGAAGAATCCTGACAGATAATAAGTTCGCCGTACTCGGAATAAAACTTATTTCGAATACTACGGTAGATGTTTAAAGTAATGTGTCGTACTTGATCCTCGTCCAGATCCTTTTTGCCTCTTGTTTGAGCAAAGATACTCGACAGGATCACTTGGTTGTTGTCGATCAAAATCATTTTCTTTTTGCTGCTTTCTTCCGGCGACTAGATGTCTTCTTTGCGATATTCTTATCGAAGGCATCTTGAGTCGTGATACCGGTCTTCTTTGTTGTTTTCTTACGAGTCTTTTTCTTGGGCGTAGATGTCTCGTTCTTCTTGAACTTTGCCTTCGCTTTCTCAACCTGTTGATGGATATACTTCAGGTGGACATTTGCCGCCATTCGCATGAAGTTACGGTCTTCCTTGTTGCGGTTTGTCTGTACCCAGAAAGGAATCTCGATCAAGAATTCATATCCAAGATACTTCTTATCAAACCAAATCTGAACGCGGAGATCTTTGCCCCTAATGAACTGGGGGTAATCTTCTGCCGGTGCAAGTTTGTAGGTCCGAATCTGAAATCTCTTAGAGAAGGTCTCTAGTGCCGTTTTCATGTAAGATTCATATGACATAGGAGACACCAGATTCAATCCGATTGGATTATCACCGTTGTCCCATGTCTTCTTGGTTGCCTTTTTCACGATCTTCTTCTTGGTTTTCTTTTTTCGCTTTGACATGCTATTATTATAACCCATGATCGGTGTGTTGTCAAGTAGTTTATTCTGGTTTGTAAAAAACCATAATCGGTTCATACTTGAGGAACTTACCGTCTACCTTACAATAGTTCTTACACTTAGGCAATCCGTCCTCGCCTATCCGGTTCTGTCCCGGCATAGATTCCAATGCCATCTTCAACCTGTATTTATAGACCAAACCAAACGATTCTAGAATATCTTTTGAGTCTTGTTCGAGTGGTAGGTAATTGCCTTTGATCAACACATCGGCAATATTCCACAAGAGGTATCTGCCCGGTCGCAGGTATTCGGCACAAGTCTCAAGTGTCGGTGCAAGGAAACCATGCCTCCATGAGTCATACGAACTACCGTACTTTTTGTATGACTGGTTCTCATCCTCACTATATGCTTCACGATTAAAGTATGGCGGCGAAGTGAAGATCATATCCAACTTGCCTTTATACTTTCTAAAGTCGGGATGAATATGAACTACTTCAGATCCTTCCGAGAAGATCTCGTAAGTATTCGTCTGAGAAAAGAATGGATTACCTCGGTAAGTTTTGGCATTGTAAAAATCAGCAATATGTTGATACTTACTAAGACCACTATCGGAAAAAATGTTATCAGGGTTGGGGTCGGTTCCAACATAATGAATATTCCGATCATCACGCACGGACATAGCGCCAAGGATACGACCACCCCATCCAGAAGAAGGATCGTAAACATTGATCGTCTCTTGATCTTTGATGTGTTCGGTGTATCTTTCATACAAATACTTCGCTGTCATCGGCGGGAAGTTGACGGCAGGTTGGATGTACCCAATCCTGAAAGACTTCAGTCCTGCTGGGAAGACACGATTACCCTTCTTGTAAATACGAATTGCGTACAACTTATCGTCAGGAAGATTCTCGATATCAAACGTCGAGTGGTGACGATACGAAAGTTTGGGGATCCACTTCTCCAACTGCTCTTTTGTTAATTGGAGGATGTCTGTCTGTTGGATTTGAAAGTAACCACTGTTAAGTCCCTCACGGATCTTCACCTGCTCCAGAAGGAAGTCATATCCCTCGAACACTTCCGGACTAGTAAAGAACGCTTTCATCCAAGACATGGCATCAGGAACATCAACCACGGAATACTTCGTACTAAACTTGATAGCAGAGAGTGCATGATTGTAGAAAGAGTCACGGCGAAGGTGTCGCAACGCACCTTTGTAAATCCTCTCGAACTTTGTGTCGTCGGCAAACAGATCATAAATCGAGTACCCATTATCACTATCACTGTAGTTGATTCTGGTCTTCATCATATTAGAGAAGAACTGATCTACCTCGACACCCATGCGTGACTTGTTTACAATCACGTCGTCTTCAACATCAGACAGTTCATCTGTCTTTGTAAATGTGTGTACAGGATACTCAGCAAGTTTGTTCCAGTTGTCGATGATGACATCTTCGGTCTTACCCATACGAGGCGGACTGCCGGTTTCATCCCATGATTTGAGAATAGTTTTCCTCATCTCACCTACCCACACACGGAACTCGTCGGGTGTCATCGACAAAAGATCTTCAAACAGAACATTCATTTCTGATTCAACGACTGCTGTATTTTTTTCGTAAAAGGGTTTCATGCTCCAACATTCCAAAAAAGTGCGCCGGGACTAGCATGTTCTTTGATGAACTGCCATGCCTTAGCGTCATAGGTAATCGCTGATGGAAAAGGTGGTATCACCTTTGCGGGTTTATTAAAAGCAATCTCGCACTTGTACGTCTTTGCTCTTCCGTAATTTCCTTTGTGTCCAACGGTAACACAATGAAAGTCTGCATCTGGCCAAGCGAGTTGGAGTCCTCGCGTAAGGGTTCCTGATGAACCGACTGTCCATACTTCGTTTGGTCGAACATCGCACCGTAAAGCAACCCTAATGATGGAAGCGACAACAGTAGGATGGTCAAAACCAATAGGGAGTAATGCACGGCGGTTTCTATCTTCTGCAACATAATCTCTTGCTCTCTTTTCTGTGACACTCAACATCCCGTTGGGTATCCATTTCATTATAGCACCTTCATGTATTGCTTGCAACTGATAATCATGAAGTTTATCCCATGCCCTTTCGGCCATGAAAACTACTGCCTTTTTACCATATCTGCGGCATAAGGAAGCAAGAGAAATCTGTGCGTACCCAGTTGCCGGAGAACTCCCATATACCCATTCTTCGATCTCCTCGTTAGATTTAATTAAGTAATCGGCGAATCGCATCTTCGATCCACCACCAAGTAGGTCATCACGAACAACTTGTATACCTTCGTGTTCCTCAATCACGGGATCGGGCAACGTGTCTTGCCAATCACCAATCAGAGGAAGGTAGTCATCAATTGTTTCTTGGAATAACATATCACACCATCTTACTAAAGTTGTTCTTCTTTACAAAGGTCATGGCATCCGGGAACTTGTCCACCAACTGATCAGACTTGTGACTGATCACAAAGATGTTGCAGTTCTTGCCTAGTTCATGCAGTAACTTAATGAACTCTTCGGTTCCGCCGGCGTCCAGAGATGAATCAAACACTTCGTCTAGAATTAGAAGGTTTGTGTTTGCACTGTTCTTCATTCTGGCAACTTCTCTCCACGCCAGAAGAAGTGCAAGATCAATCCGCATCTTTTCGCCCTCACTGAAACTCATGTAACTGAACTCATCTCTGTGCCGACTCTTGATTGTCTCATTGAAGTTTTCATCTAATGTAAACTTAACAAAGAAGTCCATGGCAGTAAGATACTTGTTGATCAGTTTGTTCATGATCGGAAGGTAATACTTAATGATCTTTGCTTTGATTCCCTTGTCCTTCAGGAGATCAAGAACAACAGATAAATTATACAACTCTTTAGTTGCCTCATCAATTTGTGTTTTGAAATCTGAAGTCTTTTGTCGCAGTTCTTCTAGACGTTCCCTTTCTTCTACAAGATTACCACGCTCCGTCATGATCTCGGTAATGTCTTTCTGTAGTTTGCTGGCATACTTCATCAGAGAGTTTTGTGAATGGGTTTCCTGTGACACATCATTCTGTAGTTTACCCACTGTCTTCATGATCTGTTGTGTTTCTGAAAGAACTGACTCTTTAGTTTTCAATTGATCAGCAAGTGTAACGATACCCTCAGCAATCTCATCGATCTTTTCTTTCTTACCAGAGACACATGTTGTCTTGTGTTCTTCGTTTATCTCTTGACCACACGTTGGACAGTTATCGTTATCTGTATAGAAGGTGATTTCCTTTTCAAGTCTCTTAATATTCTTTTCCATCTGACTAGAAAGATTATCTAGTTTTCGGATTTCTCCTGTCAACGTATCACTGGAATCACAATTCTCTAGGAGTTCATCTACAGTATCCTGAATACCTTTGACTGCCTCTTGTGACAGTGCTATCTGTGACTGAGTTTCTTTCAGTTCATCTTCGCACTTTTTGATAGATGAGTCTGATTTATCCTCGATTGTTTGAATGAACTTTTCTTGTTGAGATATACGATCGGATGTCAAAGTCATTTGATATTTAAGATCTTTTGTCTCGTCTTTATTTGTGGAGATCTTACCCTTGATCAATGTATTCATTATGGAGAAAATATTAATGTCAAGGATATCCTCAATCACATCACGACGATCGGCCGCAGACAACTGCATAAAGGGAATGAAAGATGAAGAACCAAGAATCACAACCTGAGTAAATGACTTGTAGTTCATTTTCAAGATCTGTTCTTCAAGCATTCGTTGGTAGTCCTTTGCTTTTGAGTCTTGATCAAGTAGTTTACCGTCGTGATATATTTCGAATAACTTCGGAGCAATACCGCGACACACTTTATACTCAGACTTACCAATTGTAAATTGAACCTCGACGTAACAATCCTTCTGGTTAATACTATTGACTAACTGAGGAAGGTTGATCTTTCGAAAAGGTTTTCCAAACAATGCAAAGGTAATAGAATCAAGCAACGCGAACGATTTACCGTTTCCGTTGTTGCCTGAAACTAATGTAGTTTTCTTATTTTTTAAATCGATGGTGGTAAGATAGTTACCAAACGATCCAAAGTTTTTGAACCGAACATAATCAAATAAAATCATTCCTGATCAACTCTCCGTGGTATCTGGTTGATTCTTTTCTATTGCAGCGAGACGCTCTCGCTCTAGTCTGGCCGCCTCACACGGCGCACACTTCTTCTCTGGTTCAGATCCATTTCGTGCAGGGGTTCCTTTTGATGCACGGTGTAATCTCTGTTTCATTAATTCTTCTCGTAGTTTCTTTTGTTCTGGTGTCAAAAGTTCCTCCGTTGCTGCTGCAAAATGTGCCTTGATGGTTTCGTTTTCTCCGGCCTGTTGCTTTGCTTTTGCCTCTTGCGAGACTTTCATTGCTTCTCGGAACCACTTATATGGAAACTTCTTGTTTAACCATGCCTGTCGTCCTTGGCAACCACATCCCGGTTTCTGCTTAACTAATCCAAAGGTAGTCACTTCAATTGCCTTTTTTACGGTATCACCCAAACCACGACTTCGCTTTTTTTTATTATCACTCATTGTGAAAGTGCCTCCATATACACTGAACGAATTAATTCTTTAATCTTACCTGTGTTGACATTTTCAAGTGTGTCAACTTCATTATATATAAGAGTTATTGTGTCTTTCGTCATGTCAACAACTTCTTCTTCTTCAATTTCTTCCCCATAGTCTTCGACTATGGTCAAGTTCTGTACTTGTGTATCATAGAACTTATCACACAGTTTGTCAAACGTATAAGGTTTAGTTTTATTGATAACAAAAATCTTGACATAGGTATTCTTGAAATCATTAAAGTCCATCTTGTTTATGATCTCGTCATAATCGGTCTTTGAATCATCATAGTACAAGAAGTGAAATAGTTTGTTTGGGTTCTCAACAAACTCAATTGCTCTTGTTTCTGTATCGAGAACATGAAACCCCTTCTTCTCTTTGAGATCCGAGAAGGTAATTTGATACTGTGTACCAAGGTAATGAACATTGTTCTGGCTGTGCTTTCCGTGGAAGTGACCAGAGAGAACCATCTCAAATCTTTTGAGTGGATCATCATCCATTCCCCCATCAAACTTTACACCACGCATCACTTCATAACCATTCAATTCAAAATGACCACCTACGATAGATGCCTTCGTATTCTTAAGAAACGACAACACATCTTCTCGATTCCTTTTGTTTATCCAAGGAACAAGGGCAATTAATGTGCCGTCGTAATCCACCTCAACAGGCGATTCGTGAAGGTGGAAATTGTCATACCTGTCACCAAACAATTCTTTCGGTGAATTTAGATCGTTCGTATTCTTAAAGTAAGTATCATGGTTGCCAATAATACAATTGACATTCAATCCATTCTCTCTCATAGGTTCCATGAAGTTTTTGCGAACCTGAGACAGCGTACTGAAGTTAACAAACTTGCGACGATCCATAAGATCACCCAAGTGAATTACCTCTGTAATATTGTGTTCTTTGCAATACGGAAAAAATATCTCGTCAAAGAACTTGTTTATGTACTCTGCGAAAGTAGTGGAGTCATTGCGAACTCCAAAGTGAGTATCATTAATCAACGCAATTTTCATTCAGACTTTTTCCTTTTAGTCTTCTTCTTTGGTTCGAACTTCACCAAATCATTTTCAGTGATATCAAAAATATCCGTATACTTCTTATCTTCATCGAAGTAATTATTCTTGAACCACTTCCTAAACTCGCCGAAGTCATCTGCCTCAATTGTTGCCTTATACTTGATATAATTCTGCTTCTTCTCTTTCTGAATTCTTCGGAGAAATGCAAAATAGATTATCTGAGTGAAGTATGAGAACGGGTTTGTTGACTTCTCTGGATCGAAGTTGCTTGCATACATTACACAGTTTTCGATGCCGTCACCAATCATATCATCCTTAAAAGGATAATTGATAAAGTTTGGTTTGTATGAAAGGTGTTCTGCGATCTTCAAAAAACACTCACCCACATAGTCGGGGATGACTGGTTTCGGTTCGCCAGCATCTTCTGCTGCCTTGATCTCTTCTTTCCATTCACACATCACACCGAAAAATTCTTTGTTGTCGATGTAATGGTTTGCTTTTTTCTTCTTTGCCATGATGTACTTCCTTGTCCTTGTTAATACTATAGTCTATGTTTCTCACTTTGTCAAAGAAATAATTAATTTTTTTCTTGACAGGTTTTCAATACCTAGTTACAATCATCTGTGCCAGGTTTCAGAAAGGTATATTAAAACTTATCTTCATCTGGCCAATCCTTAAACCTATCGTTGTTGTTGAACCAGTCGTCGTCATCTTCGACCTCTTCGTCGATGTCCTCGGGTTCACCGAGTAGGCCTTGGTTTAGCATTTGCATGAAAACTTGCGGCGGGATGGCCATATTCATTTGAATGAAATCCTGAAACCGTTGCTGCTCCATCATTTTTTGAGTGAGAGCATCGCGTATCATATTTTCTTCGGCAATATTCTTTGGTGGAGTTGCTTGTGGTTTTGATACCTCCGGCAGACCTGCTAGGTTATCGTATGGTGGATCCAAATCGTCTGCCTCTTTTTGTTTGAGGTATAGATCGACCGTTGGTGTATCTGGGGTTAAAAAGGTTGCAACCCAATCCTCTGGGATTTTGGTGTTGGATTCATTTGTATGATCCAACCAATCTCTCAGAATAAGAACATCTCGCCGCATTCCTTCCTGAGTTATTTGTGTTGTCACTTTCATTTGCATAGGGCGTTCGATGAGCAGTTTTCCTCCTGCTTTGCCTTTGATGCGGGTGATGATATCATCGCCGCTTCTTAATTTTAAAATTCGGTAGGGTGTCATTCTATCTCTCCTCCTAAATTTTAATATTTACTTGTCGAACTTTAAATTGCTCAGACTTGTAAATCTTAATTCGTTCTATAAAGTGCCTTAGAGTATGATTTTTATATGACTTCCAACTTAGATCATCTCCAATGTCATATAGGTGTGCCGTTTTCTTATCGTCTGACTTCCTTAACTGCCTTCCTATACTTTGTAAAACTCGAATTCTGCTTTTCGATGGGGATGCGAAAATGATATTATGTAGTTTGCGAATAGAAATTCCCGTACTAAACGTACCATAAGACGCCACAATTATAGCGTCGTTTTCTTTCTCTGTAATTTTCCGAATCTGTTCTCTGGTTTCAACATCTGTGCCTCCATGAACAAAGAAGATTTTACGGTCTGGATTCTTCTTCTCTAATATACTATGTAGGTATTTCCCGTGGTTATCTACGAATTGAAACAGAACAAGAGTATTTCCCTTGAGTGAAAGTGCCATATCACGAATGAAATTGTTTCGTTTTTCGTTAAACACCAACCATTTCATCTCGTCCTGATACTTTAATTTTTTTGCTTCTTTTTTCTCTTCATCTGAGTAAGACAGAAGAATAGAATCAATCTCCAATGATGAAACCAGATCCTTATCCATCAATGACTTTGTGGAGATAACATTGTATGTCGGTCCAAACAAACCTTCGATTACTAGTTTGTGTGTTGTCGTACCATCAAGAGTTCCTGTTGTCCCGATTCGATATGGACAGTCGGTTAACTTTGTCATAAGAGTAGTGAGTGACTTCGCCTTGAACAAGTGACACTCATCTCCGAACACAGCACCGAACTGATCGAAGTATTCTTTCGGTTGCTTGTATATGCTTTGCCATGTAGACACAACAACACGCTTGTCTGTGTTCTTGTCTCTGCCAGCAAAGATGGCATGGCAGTTCTTTTTAGCATTCCATTTATTAATTTTAGAATAATCTGAAAAATCTGACAACATTTGAGAAACCAATGATGTCGTAGGGACAATGATCAGAAGTTTCTTATCTTCTGGGATGATGTCCATGTAGTAACGAATCAAAGAATAGATAATCAAACTCTTACCAGAGGCAGTAGGAGACAGAAGAAGACACCTATCAGAATTCATTGCGTGTGTTACCGCATCAACCTGATGATCATGTGCTTCGATTGCCTCGCCATTTGCATGTGGTTTCAGAAAGTCGTTTATATACTTTTTCGTTTCGTCGGATGTTTTTCGTTTGCCTTTTTTCTTGGGTATATCCAACGAGTATGAATACTGACGATCTTCTGCGAACTTGACAACATAAGACAACAAACCCTTGTATAGAGTTTGATCGAAGACGTTATATAATTTGATAGTGCCGTCCCACATCCGGTTACGGTATTGGGGCATGAATTTATAACCCGGAACTTTGAACGTGAAAAAGTCCGAAAGTTCCTTGGATATACTTCGTTCACATCGAATCTTGATATGAACGGAGTCAACATGTTCAATAAACAAATCACTCATACCTACTATGTATGAGTTAAGGGAAGAACGATCTTCCTCTGATTTTGATTTCAATTTCATCATGGGTAAAAACTTTACCTTCATAGTATTCTACATCGACACCAAATCTGTTCAGGAGGTTAAGACCAACCTGACATGACTTTCTTGATTGTGTTGGTACTTTGTCGAGAGCATTTTTATGATATACGACTTTAACAATACCGGCATCTTTGATGTACTTGCAAGATCTAGGAGACGATCCCCAAGGAACAAATAGTATCGTACCTTCTGTTGGTAGATTCGCCATTTTAAATTTATTGATTACGTTTACTTCTGCGTGTTCTGATAAGTAACGAAGATACTGTGGTGCAGACATCCACTCTTGGTAGTTTTGTATTGTATTAGAAGCACCACCAAGAATTTCTCCTTGGTGTTCAAAACCGATACCAGCGGCATTTTTATCTATTGGGTTTGTACTATTACAGGCAATTCTATATACTTGCCTAAAGTACAGTCGGTGTGCTTCGTTCACTATGAAACTCCGTTAGTAAACTTCTTCCATTCGATGGCATTACGGATCTTCCAGTGCCTATTGTTCAGTTCTTTGATGAACGACTCGACGTAGTTTAGTTTCTCTTTTGCAAGAACCATTTTGTCTTGCATAAGACACAGATCATCGTCGGAGTCTAGGTATAGATCAAGATCTTGCTTTAGAATTTTAAGGTCAAAGGGTTCCCACTCAAGGCGTTCCAGATCTTCTTCTGACATTTTGCCTGTGTAGTATTCCCACTTGATTCTCTTTAGAGATCTATAGTCTCGTTCGACCTTAGATAAATCGAACTTACACTCCATGAGAATATTCATGTACTTATTATGCAGTTGTGGAATCTTGAGAGATTCAATATCCAGTGCCGTATCGTCAAGAACAGAATCTCTCTCTGCCATACGCCGTAGTTCATCAAGTTTCATAGTATACCTCCTGTGTGATACTAAAGTATACCACACTCACATCAAAAGTCAAGGCAGTATTTCACTCACTTCATAGTAAGTGTATGCAAATGTTGCCGTTGCTAAGATAGGTCCGGGATCAGTATTGGCACTATCGAATTGAATCTCTGTGAGACTGGTAGGGAACATCCGAGAAAATTCTATACGACGAATGGCCTGCATCTTATTGTTCATCACTAGAATACTGGCATCAGAAAATTGATCTGCTGGTGCTGCTACTCGATCGAACCTGTCTGTTGCCTTTGTGCTAATCAACCAGTTATATACTTCCAACCAGTTGTTCATGTTTTCGTCTATGATAAACGAAACGGCCAGTGGTTGGTATGTGAAGTCTTGTCCGGGTAGAGGTGAGTTGATAAGTGCTGTTGGTTGAAATGCTGCTGCACTATCGACGCCTGGTATCTGAACCGACTGAACGAAGTAGTTTAGTGTGGGTGTTTTTGGACACGAAAACTGAAACGAGATAGGTTGTAGATAACTCTCGTTCGTAATAGTACGATTGTTTACGTCCAGACTCACACCTGCTGGTGGAATATTTGGTAGTGGTTTTGCCATAAGAAATCTCCTCTACACTATTTATACAATAAAAAAGGGGAGAGTCACTAGGACTCTCCCCTGATTTACGTTTTACTTACCGATCAGTCAGCAGCGTATACTGAACCGTCACCAAGGCCATGCAGGTTATCTACACGGAAGATTCGGTAATACTGGTTGATACGAACCGAACTGCTCGGATCTGCGTTCGAGACGAACGGGTTGTTTACCAGTCCGTAACGAGTCTTAAATCCGATCTTCGGCTGGAAGGAGTTCTCACCAACCGCACGAACCATCTGGAGTGGAACGTATGGGCAGTAGAACATACCAGCATCGTAAGGTGAAGTACCTCTGTAACCGACTGCAACGAAGTTCTTCGAAACAGAGTCAGTACCTGCACCTGCGTATGGATCGACGTAAACCTTCATCTTACCGTTGAGGACACCAGCGAAAGTGCTGGCAGTGTCATCGACGTTAAGGTTGACGTTGAGAGCAGGTGAGATGTTGAGGAATCCACCCATTGCGAGGGCAGAAGCAACGTCTGCGGAACAGACGATGAAGTTACCCTTACCGCGTCGAGTTTCCTTAGCGATTACGTTTGCTTCACGTTCGATCTGGAACATGAGTCCACGGAATCTTTCAGCACTCCAACGACCGTCGGAGTCAGCATCTAAGTCGTAGATACCACCGAATGCAGCGGTCGCACCTGCGTGTCCAACGAGGTTAGCAGCAGTAATACCTACGGTCTTACTACGAAGATCGAGGTGCTGGGCACCAAGTTTCGCCTGACGATAGATGGTTCGAACGACTTCGCGGTTGATTTCAGCAAGGATTTCCGTGCTGAGAATGTTTGCGAGTTCAGTCTCTGCATCTAAACCGTGAACCGCCTTGAGATCCTGAGCGAGTTCAGTGGTGTACTCTGCCTTGAGGGCGCGAGTCTTAGCAACAACCGATGTTCTCTCGATAGAGAATGCCATCTCGTTGAATGCTTGTCCACTTGTACCGAGGTTTTCTGCTTCGGTAGTTGTCATTCCAGTACCAGCGTCAAGACCAGTTGCTGGAACGGTAGTTGCACTGTCACCAACACCATAACCCAGAAGTGGGTCAGCAGTGATACCACTGGTAACAATACCTGCGTGGCCAGCAGTGAGTCCTGCGAACTTGGTTGCTGGTTCGTTGAAGAGTGCCTCTTCACCGCTCTGATTGATGTACTTGCTCTTCATTGCAAAGATAAGTCCGGTAGGACCTGTCATTGGTTGCACACCACAGATGTCGTATGCCATCAGGTTGGGCATAGCACGACGAACGAGAGAGATAAGAATTGGATCGTATCCCTGCATGTTCGAGTTACTGTTGTTTGCAGCAAGACCAAGACCACCTTGGCTAGCGTTAGCAGGTGCTTCCGAGATGAACTCTCGTCCCTCGGCATGTGCCTGTTCACGAAGAGCATTCTCTTCGTTCTCAAGAAGAATCGCAGTTACGTTCCTCTTATAGTTGTCGTCGATCGACGGAAGATCTGAATGTTCAAGAAGTGGTTTCCACTTCGAGGTTAATTCGTCTACATTGAATGTGTTATTCGGGTCCATTGTTGTGTTCTCCTTGTTTCCTTTTAAACACTTTTTTATTTATGTTTGAGTAAATTTACGAAACTTTGTTTGGTGATGAAGTTCTACTGATTGCTTGTGAATACAATGACATTACAGGATCTGTGATTGGATCTTGCACAGTTTCCTCTGAATCTGTCTGGGGTGCTTCATTGAAGAGTTCGGTCTTCTTTGAAAATGCATGAGTACCAAAGTAACTTTCTTTAATTACGTTGATCTTCTCCCGGTACTGATCTTCTGTCTCGTACTCAATTCCTTCGACTAACGAACGAAGTTTCTCAACCTCGGTGTCCGCTAAGTCTCTTGATACCTCAGAGAACACACCATCACAGGTGGACTCTAAGATGTCCTTACGGAGTTCTACATTGTTTGTGATCTGCTCATTGAGCGAATCTTCGAGATCGCTAACCTTGGTTGCGAGTTCTTCAATCAGATCAGTCTTCTCATCGGGGACATCAATGTATGATTCCTCGAAGAGATTCTTGAGTCCGACCATGAAGTCTTCGGCGATTTCGGTTCTAAGACCGTTGGTGATTGCGAGTTCATTATCCTTCATCCACTGTTCTACAACATAACCCAGATAATCATCTACTTTAGTTGTCAACTCATCAGTGATTGACTCAACTTGCTCTGCGAGTTGAGTGTTGTGGTTCTCAGTTAACTCCTCTTCGATTGCAGTGACTCTTTCGTTTACTGCTGCTTCGAAGATGGTAGTTGCCTTTGTACGGAAGTCTTCGGTAAGTTCTTCACCAGTGAAGAGAGCGTCAATATGCTCCTTCATGTTTGGTTTCTCAACCTTACCCTTACCCTTTTTACCGGCAGGAACATCAGTTGCTTTCTTACCATCAGTTGCCTGGTTGTCGTCAACGTCAAGAATAGTCTTTGCGACGTTCTTTGCTTGATCCATGTCGGCAGTTTCTTCGACTTCTTCCTTGTCGTCGTCATCGTCTTCACCCTTTTTCTTCTTCAAGTTCTTTACGAACTGGGGTGGGACTTTGCCTTCTTCGACTTCCTTATCTTCATCCTCGTCCTCGTCCTCGTCTTCCTCTTTCTTCATCTTAGAAGCGTTCATTTTACCGTAACCTTCTTCGACCTTAGCGAGTTCTTCTTGAAGACGTTCTGTGATCTCTTCGGATGAAAGAGTCTTCCAATCAGAAAGTGCTTCTGCGATATCATCGTCAGATGCACCATTGTTTTTCATAAGGGTATGCATCTTGGCCATCTGAAGACCAAGATCTGAGTCAGACATCGATTCGTCTAACTGAACTTCTTTTTCTGTGTTATTAGTAGCCATTTAAAATGCTCCTTTATTTGTTACTACGACCTATTTATATATTTGGGGTTTTAGAGTCTACTTAAAAAGTCCTTGAATGCGTTTAGTTTTGTTTCATTGAGTTCGGCAGAAGATGCTGAACTAATCATCTTCTGATAACTGTCGATAACCTGTTCTCTCATGAGTCCGTTATCCCAAACCCATTGCTTACCTTCCATGATTCCGTTAACGAAAGCATCTGGTGCAGATGGGTCTGCCACAATGTCTACAGCAGATAACATGAAGTCCTTCTGAACTTCATTAACTCCGCCTCTTTCTTTCAAGGTTCCCATACCACGAGACGATACACCTAACTTTGCTCCCTCATCCATCAGATTTTTTACGATCTTTCCGTATGGGGTTTCTAGGATTTTCGCCTTACCAATGATATTGTCATTTTCTTCACGAAGGTCGTTGATGATGTGGGACACACGTTCCAGATTGACCGTCGGTCCTTCTGGATGCCCTAATTCACCCATTGCTCGATTCTTCTGTACATACTCTTTATTATATCGCCTTACTTCATCAAGAAGAGTCTTCTTGGGATATACTCTTCCGTTGCGATTTTTCTTTTCTGCCTGCATGAAGATGCCTTCAATGAAGTATTGCTTCTCTCCATTTTTCTCTTCAGTCAGAAATCTAACGTCTTCAGTTGTCTCGGTGATAAGAAACATTATTTGTTATCTCCTATTGCCTTTTTACGGTCCTCTTTGTCCTGAAGACCCTTGATCTTTTCGTTGCTTCTTGCGATGGATTCTTTCTCTCTGGCAATTTCAGTTTCAACACCTTCTTCAACCTTCGATGAATGCTTATCCATGAACTTCATCATTTCAGTATCATTCTTGAAAGTGAATTTATACTTTCCCTTACCGACCTTTTTACCGCCAGCAGAAACACCATCGGCATCCTTCTTAAACTTTAAGGTTGTGGTGACTGCTTCGTCTACCTCAACCTCTTCGCTCTTGACTGCCTTCTTAACGGTCTTTCTTCTGTTGTGTAGATACTCATCGCTGCTATCTACATCACCATCGTTATCGATGTCTTTATCTTCACGATCATCGTGATCACCATCGAGTTCGTCGTGATCAACTGGATCTAACTTTTTCTTTTCGTCGATCGCTTGTGCCAACTCGAACTTCTTTGCTTCGATAGCATCAGTAATCTTTTCTTGCATGATCTGCTCAAATGCATCGGATGCTGCTTTGAGGTTGTCGATCATGATTGCTGGTACTAGTTTCTTCATTTGGTGGTCCTTTTCGTGTATTTAATCTACCTAGTATATAGTTATTCTGATGCCTCAACCTCGGGTTGTGCTTCAACTTCGGGTTGAACATGCATAGAATCCACCGAGATTTCTAGTCGTTTTTGGTGCAGTGCGTTTGATGCCCTGTCATTCAGTCCATTTTCTATATGCTGCTTGAATGCATTTGCATTGTTTATCAGTGCAGCATCGATTGCTTTTCTAGAATCCATCATCATCTCCTTCATCAGAATCAGAATCGATATCACCAGATGCCGTTTCTGATTTGATCTGTGTATCAATAAGTTTAATATCTTCTTCGCTTTGCTTGAGGATGTTCTTGCGGACATATTCGATCGAGTAATACTTGCCAATGTAATCGTCTACTGTCTGTAAGAGATCAATACGCTCTTTAAGAAGTTCGTTTTCCTTAAGTTCAGTGAAGTACGAGTCTTTGGTAAAGTCAAAGAAAATCACATCTTCATACTTTGCCCAATCATCCTCGGTAATAATACCTTTACTCATCAACTGAACTTTGAGAAGTACAGAGAATAATTCACTAAACTTCTTACGAAGTCTCTCGATGAACTTGAAGAACTTAACTTCGTCTCTTGTAATCTCAGAAGAACGACCCATGTTGAATCCGTTCTCTGCTTCTAGTCTAGAGATCGGAACATTCAAGGACTTGTATAGTTTCTTCTGGAAGTACATTACGTCTTCCATCTCGCCTAGATTCTGTCCACCATCCAGAGTTGTGATTTCGGTTCCCCGACCACCTTCTCTTCGCGGCATCCAGTAATCTTCAAGCATGGACTGGTGCCTATGTTCATCTCGCATTGCACCAGTTGATGCATCATAAACCATTTTATTCTTATAGCGGTTCATGACATCACGCAGATATTGTTCTGCTTTGTTCTTTGGTAAGTTACCTACGTCAACGTAAAAGATTCTACGTTCAGGGGCCCTAGAGATCCTGTAAATAACAACCGCGTCTTCGATCATGCGAAGTTGATTGAGTGGTTTTATTGCCTTCTGTAGATATCCAAGAACACGTTTCTTTGATGAATCAAACAATCCAGAATGACAATATGCAATAGAGTCAGGGGATACTTTGATTCCTTGCTCAGACAAAAGTTTATCTGATGTGGTCGCCGTGTTAGATGTTACATCGTCGTTGTCGAGGTAGACATAAAATTCTTCTACAGAATCAATCAGGGAGATTCCAGATTTAGGATCAACCTTCTTGTTTACCTTGCGAATCTTCTTGATCTTAATCGGATCAACAGGACGCAATTCATGAATACCCTTTTTAGTATTAGACGGATCAAGGATAATGTGGAAGAATAATTTACCATCCACATACCATCTACGAAATATTTCATATCCCTTATTATAGAAATCAGTTGTCTTGAGAATGAAATCAAACTCTTCTCTAATTTTATTCTTGATAGTCTCTGGTGCATCCAGATCATCAAGGTAAATTTCTACTGGTTTCTTGAACCCATCAAAGACAATAGACTCGTTGACGATATCGTCAACGGCCATTTCGACTTCAGCATGTAATGCCATGTCTCTATATTTTTTAATGAGATCTACATCATTCCTAGATGCACCCTCAAAGTCAACATAGTGATTTCCGAAAAAACCACCTGCTACAGATATAGCACCATCATCTGACTCGGGAGTAATGAAGGATTTTACTGGTTCCTTCTCTACTAGATCCGACTCAGATGAGTTGGTGTCTATCTTTCCACTTCGGGATATATTAAACCCAAATACTTCCATTATGTAATATCCTTACTTGAATTATCAGGCAGTGAGTTCGCCAGCGTTGCCATCGGTTGTTTCCCTTGTAGTCCAATACTGATAAGTAAGTGTGACTGGGAATTCGCCGATACCTGTCGTTGGATCGTTGTTTAGATCAACCGTTCCAATTTCAGATGGCCAGCAACCAACAAAGTTATAACCCTTGCGTCGAATACCCTGTCTGTCTAACGAATAGACTTGCCAGTTCTGGTAGATTCCTGCACCACCGATTGGTTGTACAGTGAATGCACTAGAGTTATCAACATGCTGATTGATGAGACTAGACCATCTCTCGAACGAATCTCGAAGAACGAAGTCTTGATCTAAAAGAACACTGATTGACCAATCAGCGAACGATCTATCGCCTGGAATCTTTACGTTTCTACCACGGAATGGTACTTCCACGACACCCACTGAGGATGCTGGAAGTTGTGCTGTTCTAACTAAGAAGTTGAGTTGTTCTAATTCACCGTCTACTGGACCTACATTACCAACAACTTCAAAGAGGTTTGTACGAACACCACCACCCGCAAATTTTTGGATGAAGTTTTCGATGTTCTGAAATGCCATTTATTGTTTCTCCTGAAAGTGTTTTTATTACTTTATATGTAGTAGGGCCCCCGAAGGGGCCCATTCTACTTTTTATTATCCTAGACCAACTTCGTCGAAATCGATACCAGATCGAGTTGCAATGAAGTTCAACTGAATGTAGTTGATCGATCTTGCTGGTTTAACGAAGATGTCTGCAACAAATTCATTTCTATCAATCACTTCGCCAGTGTTGTTTGTTTCGTCACATACAACTCTGAAGTCAGTGATACCTCTTCTACCTTGAACTGTTCTGAGGAACGGAACAACCAAGTTTCTGAACTGCGCCCTTGTGAACTCATCGTTGAGTTCGAAGAGTTGGAACTTAGATGCAGAAGCGATTGCTTTCTCAAGAACAATGAACAATCTACGAACATTGATTCTATCGAAGGCACTTGCCTTAGTCTGCATTGTCTTATCACCAAACAGGACTGTTCCCTGTCCGGGGAATGACACAACTGGGTTGATGTTATTCTTATACAGTTCATCTCTGTGTGTCTTCGATGGGTTGAACCCGAGTCGGACTACACCACGGAGTTGTCCACGGTTAAATCCTGCTGGAGAGAACCATGCATCTGCAATCTCTTCTGTTCGTGCTGCAAGTCCGGCAATATCACCGTTTAGCGGAACGTGTCGAAGAACATCGTTGTAACGGTCAAGCATGACTTTCACGTTACCATCAATTACTGCATAAGAACTGTCCTTGTTGAGAGTGTCTCTCTTGTAGTCAACAACTGATTTAGTTGCTTCCTCGGCAGTCTTGTTCTTAAGATCTGCAACCGGGGGTGAGATGAATGCAACACAGTCCTTTCTCTTATCACAGAGATCGACGAGAAGTCCGTCTTTGACTGCATTACCAGGTCCACCAAGAATGAGAGAAACATCAACTGTTTCTGGATCCTCGAACTGATCGTAACCATCGGTGTATAGTGCAGCAGCAGAAACACCTGATACCTGTCCTGCACCACCTGAAAGTGCCTTGTAGAACATATTGTCGAAACCTGTTCTAGCATCACCATTGGAGAGGAGAGCGAAATCTGTAGTTAATCCTCCAGCACTATCAATACCAGTGAAGTCTGCTTTTCCGTAAACGTAGTCTGATCTATCGTTGACAGCGTTCTTCCAGAAAATTGAGTTTCCGTCTCCGTCCTTAGCATCTCTTGCCTTAGAAACACCTTCGAACTTCTCAAGGATTGCGCCCTTGACTCCAGTAAACAAACCATCTTCATCGACGATTGCGATGTTTAGTTCGTCACCAGATCCACCACGGAAATCTACATTAGTAGATGTGGTTGGTGTATTAACAAAGTCCTTTGCATACTTGTTGAAGATCTTGAGCGATGTACCACTCGAAGTTGCTTGTGTAATTGCTGCATTAAGTGGTGGGAAAATTTCAATGTGTGAAAGTTCACTAACACCACCTACGGCGGCACCAGATCCTAACGTAGATCCAGTAGAACCGTATCGAACAGTAAACTCTTCTGCATCAGCAGCACCACTCACACCAACAACGGTGTGTTCTCTTCTGTCATTAAACTTTAAGATGTCGCCCTTGTGTAGTTTAATATCACCACAGACACCTGTTACCGCCGCACCACTTGCTTTGAGTACCACAAAGTTTGAGTTGAGTCCAGCAGTCAGTCCGTGAAGACCGTTCGTAGAACCATCTCCATCAAAAACGTGGACTGCAATCGAGTTACCTCGTATACCGGGATACTTAGCAATGAATTGTGCGCCGGCCTGACCTCCGCCAGCATCAAACTCTCTGCGGTTTGCAACCTGCACTTGTGAACTTGACTCGGTATCTGCGTTCAACCATGTGCTATCAACTGCTCGAACGATCTGAAGGTTATTTCCATAACCTAAAAAGTTGGCAGCAGTGAACCAATATTCGTAGTTATCCTCATCTGGATCACCGAAGATCCGACGAAGAGTGTTCTCGCTATCAATTAAAATTCTTGTTTTGGCAGGGCCCCATGCGAATGGAGCAGCGAATCCAGCAGCGGTTGTTGAAACTGCTGGTACGATCTGCGAAAGATCTTTTTCTGTGACGTTAACGCCTGGACTTACTTGGAATCCCATTGTTTATTCTCCTTTAACGGCTGTTATGCTTAACGATAATATTTATGAAAATACTATTTTCGCACCATCACAAAATTACTTCTATACCTCTTATGTAGGGATTACCAGTCTTCGACAGAACGCCAAACATCACCCTGATCATCGACTTCATAGTCAACAGCGTCCCCAGTATCAATAAATCCAAAAGGTAACATCTCATCTTCAATTTGTTTCATTTTATCTTCGAATAGTTCTTTTCTGATGTCTGTGTTCATCAGATCTTTCCAGTAATCCTGACTAGTCAACCATGCAAACATCACCAATGTCATTGCCAAATCGTCGTTATGTCCATCATCTGCCTCGAATGACTGCTTCTTTGCAACAAAGGAAGTCATCTCTGCTATGGTATTGAAGTCTTCAACCAGTAACTGATCACCCTCAACAAGACTTTTGAGTGTAGCACACCCCACACGTTTAGTGACAGTGGTTTGTCTGATACCCATGATCGACTCACCTTGACCGAATCCACCACTCAGAACCTGACCCTTTCGTCCCTTCACTGTACACATGAGAATGTTATCATATTCAAGATCGGCATGTAAGATGTCTGCAACCTGTCCACCAATGTCGTTCACCTCGATAAACACATGTGCTGTATTATATTTTTTACCAACGGCATTTATTATGTTGGGATAAAGCATAGGTGCGATTGTGTTGTTTCTGAAAGTCGCAACTACTGTGTATGGCATTTGTGTTGTATCAAACACACTGAATGCACTGTAGTCATTTCCCATACCTCTTGCGGTATCTACCGTCATTACATAGTGGTGATCTTGTTTCGGTTCTTCATATACAAGAAGTCCTTCTCCATCATCATACACGGGTTCCTTGTATGACATCGATTTTAATTTAGATGTCGATATCAACGTGTGGACAGAACCAATGAAGTCACATTCGAACTCAGTTGCAAACTGTTCTTGAGATGTGTTTGATATTGTCTGTTGTTTCCATTTTTCATCTCGTCCTGGCACGGCAGACCAGTGTACCTCTATAGGAACATATTCATTCCTACCATTCTCTGCGTCAGTCCAGAACTTGTAAAACATGTTAAGTCCCTTGGGCGTCGATACCATGAGGACTTTGGTGGTTTTACCAGATGAGATGGTTGGGTATACCGAACTAAAAAACTCACCCGCTACGTTCTCTGGGACGTATGCAAACTCGTCTAGGAAGATCATGTTGAACGATCCACCACGAACCGCACTCGATGATGTTGCAGATGCGAGGATCTTCGAACCATTCTCCAGTTCAATTGATCCCTTGTTCCATTCAATGATACCTTGCTGCATCCACTTAGGTAAATACTCATATGCCAGTTTCAACCGAGACAGAAGTTCGCGTGCAGTTGCGAGTTTGTTTGCTAGAATGGCAACAGAGACACTCTGGTTGAAGAGTGTGTAGTGTAGCAGATAGGAAATCATAGTTGTTGATTTACCTGTCTGCCGAGGCAGTTTAGCAATCACGAATCGGTTGTTGTGAACTTTATCTACGATGTCCTCTTGAAAGTCCCACATCTCGAACGGCACAAGACCCTCGTCGAGAGAGACAATCTTGATATAGTTTTTGATGAAGTAGATTGGATCAGAGGCACATTTCAAATATTCTTGAACCTGATCTTCGGTGAACTCTACAGGAACATCTGCTGCCTTGAGATTATGGTTGCCGAGATATTTTTCACTCATGATCTATAAACTTTGTTGTACTCCGACTATCATTGATCATGTCCAACAGTTCTTTAGTTGAACCAACATAAATCGAATTGTTTGTGGTGTTCTTCACGTTGTTGGTTGTCTTGTCTTTCTTGATGTCACCCATTCGCTTGTGTAGATCTACCAGATCTTTGTTTGCTTCCGAGACGACTTTGATCATCTGTGCTGCAACTTCGTATGCTCGGGGTGATTCGCCCTCTGATGCAACAGCAAGAATACCATCAATGGCACCTGTGCCTGTATTGATCAGTTCTTTTAGATTATTCCTTACCAATCTATAGTCAACATCTTCATCACCTTTCGGGACATCCGTGGTGATCTCTGTTGGTTGGTGTGGAACTATGTCTTGGGTTTCGGCATCAGGATCGAAGTTGATATTCAATGCTTCTGATATCTTTTCATCTGAATTGTCTTTACTCATGATTAATTACTCCATTCAATATGTATTACCTTGCGAGTCGATCGGTGGTCCAGCAGTCGATCCGGTTGCACCGAAGACATAGATGTTGGTTTCTGCTGTATACCCAGTGACAGTACCTGTTGCACCAGAAAGTCCGACATCAACGCGGGACAACGCACCTGTCGCGCCCTGAGAGGTTGCCCCAGTGGGTCCGTAAATCCAATCGTTTAGTCCATCGTTGAAGAATACAGTCTTTGTTTGTCGGATAACCGAAGAGTTCTTCGTTGGACCAAAGCAGAAAGATTTTGCTGTGAAGTCGAAGTTTATCTGGATGTTTCTTCTCGAATCAAAATCACCCTCGTAGTCCTCGACAATAGACACATTATTGAGAATAATAGGAACATCTAATTTGTCATATAAATCTGTGAAGTTGATTGAGACTGTAAACTCTGGAGTAAAGTAAGGCAGAATCTGTTCCATGATCTGCAAACCATCATCCATGTTTCGTGTAAACGCAGAGACAGCAAAGTTAAAGTTATATGGAACTTCCGCAAACGCATAATCGAGAGTAGATCCGGCACCAGTTTGAGTTGACTGTCTGCTCTTCGATAATGTGTTTCTTTTCCGTGTTGGATCATATGATACATCAGTGATCTCAAATCCAATTCTTGGTAAAGTGATTTCCGCCTTAGCAGAATCGCTCAAAGAATTGAAGTTGTTTAGTCGTGTGAGAAATTTTTCCTTTGGTCCGTATGATAAAGGAACCCGGATACGTTCTACTTCTGCACCTGAAGAATCACTCCGTGCAATAACAATGTCATTGAATAACGATCCGAACGCCACTACGGTTTTTCTTACGGAACTATTATAGAAATGTGTAAACATTAATAGTTACCCTCCGAGAACGGATCATTCTCTGTGAAGTCAAAGATAGAATCCTTATCTAATTCAAATTCTATCGACTCATTATCTCCGTCACTACCACCAGTAACACCTTGTGGAATCACTGTTGTCGTGGTTTCCTGTGAGTTCATTGTATAATTGGTTCCAGTTGTTCTTCCGATGACATTCTGTGAGTTGGAGAATGTTCCCGAGATACCCACAATAGAAAGCAACTTCGTGGATAGTGTCCAGTCCGTAACCTTGGCAAGTGCCGTCTCTGATCCAACAGAACCCTGATAAACTTCTTCTCCGATACGATAGTCTTGTCCTGCGTTAAGAGTACCCATTGTGAGTTCAATCTCAAAGTCCTGTCTATCATCTTCGAGGGCATCAATATCTGAATATCCAGTATCGATTTCTTCGTGACTGTAGACGAACAGTTCGCATGAGACTTTATATGTGTGGAGTTTACCTAACTGATAGAATGGATTTTCGTGTTCAACAAACTTAATTTCAAACAAACCCTTCGAGAGTGGGAAGTAAATTAAATCACCTTCTCGGGGTTTCTGAATTGGTGCCTCGTTTACTGTGACGACTTGTTCAAATCGTTTCTTGGCAAAGACAAGACTTACACTGTCTCGTATTTCAAGTCCAAACTTAGAAACAAAGTCGCCGTCTCCTTCAAATCCATCTGCACTTTCAATATACATTTCGAGCGAGTACCCATCGTCAAACTTTGACTGGGTGTCTTCACCGAATAGTTTATCTTCGTTCATCAGAGTTCGGGGTATATACACCATATCCTCACCGTGCATTTTGATTGCCTCCACGGTGAGATCTTCAATGAGTCTCTGCTCACTCCCGATGTTTCGTCTGAAATAAGAATTCTTTGCCATTTTATCCTACCATAAAATCTGGTGGTAACTCGTACTTGAGTTGAACTTCTTCTTCTATCTTTGTAATTTCTTCTTGTCCCTGAGAGTATAACTCTGCACCATTATATGAAAGACCACCGGGAAGTGTGATGTTCTGGAACTTGGATAAGTTCATTCCCCACTGTCTTTTGATTAGTGATGTGACATACTCTTTCAGAAGTCTATCATTATAGATTTCTGTGTATGTGTTTGGATCTAGAATGGAGTATGCTTCGATTACGACAAAATCACCAACAGAAAAATTCTCAGACCAGTCAGTATCGATCAGTAGTTTATTTGTAACTCTGGAGAATCGAACTGCCTTTTCTGGATCTAACATCTGCTGAATAAGTGCCAGGTGTCTCTTTGTAATATCATACTGTGCCAGATTTCCCATACCAGTACGCACTCCATAGAAATCGTTGAGTGCCATTTGATATCGAACATCAAACATGTTTACGCTGTTGTTTCCCTGTTCGAATATTCTTGTTACACTGATAACAGAGGAATCGACTTGATTCATATCAATATATTCGTTTGTCATATCGTCTGATGTTAACTGATGCTTATAAAATTGTTTCTGCACACCATCAAAATGGTATTCTGCAAAGAATTGAAGTGCATCGTCAAGTCTATCTTCTACCTGTGCGTCATCAACATTGATCTCGATCACAGGATCCCCGAGTCTCCTCAGAGCATAGTCCTTCAGTTGTTGTCTCGTTGCTGGTTGTGCCATCTAAAATGCTCCTCTTCTTTTTATATGTATGATTTCTAGTGCATTTTCTAATGGCAGTTCCTTCACCGCCTCTTGGTTTTCTAAACTTTTTTGAACATCTATTTTTGTTTACCAAGGAAATTTCGTACCTTTCTGATCCTTTCTGACTCGATCCGGGCCTCGTCGTCATAGATCTTTTTGTAATTTTTAAACTCGTTCAATCTCGAAATAAAACGATCCCCATCTTCCCAAGGAATAGGAAGGGGGATTATTGTAGAACCATTACTTTGGTAATGCTCTTGGTTCTGAATATAGACTCTGGTTCTTTGATCTTTTGGTGGATCATAGTCCGGTTCTAGTTTTTTAAAAAGTTGAAAATCTATCGATTCGTTGTTTATTATAATTCTATCTTCATCTACATTATGAATAAATCTGTTCATCTATTTTTCCGTCATTTTGTACTAAATCCATAACCACTACCAGTAGAAGTTGCAGGTATAAGTGATACATATGTGCCTTTACTCAGGACTAGTTCTGTTCCGTTTGCAAGGGTAGTTACTCTTGCATCAAGAATTGTTTTGCCGTCTGTAAGTGCTGTTATGATATTAATTTTGTCTACTCCTGACTTCTCTTCTGATTCGTTCCGTCTTTTATATTCTGTAAGATCTCCCCAGAGACGGATGACTTCTGTTCCTGTAAACTTAACGGGATCACCTTCTGCATTTTCGATAGAGTATGAACCACAAGATCCACTCGAAGTTCCTGCATTAATCGAAGTAACCAATTCACCCAATGGGCCCATTGCTTCTGGTCTAGGAACAAACGAGAATGAACCACCACCTGTTGATCCCGTGTGTGTTTCACCGGCGGGACCAAAGTATCCTGTCGTGCCACTAAATCCACCACAAGAACCATCCCCAAAGAATAATGTACAAAACCCATTATCCGAAGATCCGGTAGGACCTGGGTTGTGTGTCTGTCCATAAATTCTTGCGTATGTAAGATCTTCTGTATCAGACTCTAGTGTATTTCTAATGATACCTTGGTATGTGCTGATATCCACTATGTCAAGACCACCACTTCCTCCAGCACCAGAGTTTCCTCCTGTTGATTGTACTGCATAGTGAGCAGCACATGACATTCCCGTAATGAATCCACCGCCGATAGTTGGATAATCATAACCACCAGTTCCGGTTGTGTTTCTCAAGAACAATCTCTTCTTGGTAGTATTCCAGATAGTAACGATACCTTCATAGAACTCTCTATTGTTCAAATGTGGATTATTACCAGACTGAACATCAAACAATGAACACCCAGATGTTCCTCTTGATGGAATGTAATATGCATATCCTGGTCGCCAAATTTCGTCACCAAGGCCTGTTGTCGCTCCCGTAAGAGCAGTACCCTTTTGGTATGTCGTATTGAGAATCGCAGCACTTGCTCCAGCAGTTAATACTGTTCCGGATGTACAACCAATCACAAATTCATCTATAAATCCACCCCAGTTGTCACGATGATCGTCTGATCCGTTTGGATCGAACTTACCACCAAACACAAACGGGTGTGGGTTTAACTTGATACCACCACCGTTTGTTGATTGGTTTACAGTTCGCACTCCGTTGACGTATGCTGTGACGGTTGATCCTGCGGCAGAGTTTCTGTACGCTACTGCAATATGATGCCACTTTTGAAATGGAATGTTCGCACCACTTGTTGGTCCTGTTGCATTGTTTGTCACTGTGGTGATTGTTACATTATTCACCAATCCGGTGACTGATGTATCAGCAGCATCAGACCAATGGAATTTAACGGATGATCCTTCTTGATTGAGCAAGAAACAGTCACCACTACCACCAGTAAAACCTCCAGTTGGTCCTGTTGTTCCGCTTTCTGGTCCAGTGTATCCCTGAGTGGCCGAGGTATCAAGTTTTGCCAAGATCGTACCATTAGGTAAACTCGGGGATTGGAACCAAACCCACCCACTAAGTAACCAGTTGTCTAGGGTTGATCCGTTATGACCACCTCTGGATGGAAGGACTATTTGTCCACCGTTTCCGGAAAAGTAAATACTTTCTTTTGCACAACTAAGTGTAACACCATTCCATTTGCCCTGCGATCCAGAAGATGGTTGACCATACTCCGGTTTGAATGTTCTTGGCGGAAATTCGAGGACTCTCGATCTGGTGTGGGCCCGAATCTTGTCAAGTTCTACTCGTTCGTCGTGAGAAAATTCACCACACCCAACTATTGCATTGTAATACCAACCATCGTCACCACAACCACCAGAGGAAGCAGATCGCTGTGCTGGAATTTTAACTGTTCCTCTGGGATCGAATCCTTGAACTTCCTCGTTGTTTGTGTTTAGTTTGTCGAACAACTCCTTATCCATAGTGAAAATCTCATACGCTCCTTTGGAACGATAGCGTGATGAATTATCATTTTCTTTTAATATGTCTACGATTCTACCATCTGTAGAATCGATGACTATTTGGATTTTGGTGTTGTTGGTTATCGACATGTATTACCCTTAGTTTATGATGCGCCGCTTGTTGTTGGTGGTTCTATATGAGACGTTGAATCGACTGCCCAATCATCAGCATTATTGGGTGTGACATTACCAACTTCTAACTCAATGATTCCTGTCTTATTTATGAATGAACCCAAGTTAGATTGTCCATGTGCGGTTGACATTCCGGCATAAATTTGGTTTGCTGTTGTGATGGTTGCAACCGTTGTGCCTGATGAGATTGTTCTTGAGATTGCAGAGGTCGCTTTTTCACAGTTAATGATAGAATCATTTCGTGCGATAAAGTTATACTCGGCATTGTCTGTTGCATACGCCATCTGTGCTTGGATATTTGAGTTTTGTCTAGCAGTGTATCCGCCTCGGGTTCTCTGTGCAGAGGAATTCCTAGCATTGATACTACTGTTCTCTCTCGAAAGGAAACCTGGTCCTGCACATCCCCTAACAAACGATAGGTTGGCATCGATTAATGAGTTTTCCATTGCAACGAAACCGCCATTTCTCAGAAGAGAAACATAACATCTTGGAGCATCGATTGATGAGTTGTTATGTGATAAGAAACCAATTCCCATAGGATGATCGACTAGTCTATACGTTGTCTCATCTGGTGGTTCTACGTTATTACATGGTCTTGTACAAGTGAATTCATTATCTGTACCGGGAGGACAGATACATTCTCCATCTGGACAGTTAGTACATTCTTGGAACAGACCTGGGATTCCTTCACACGGCGTTCCAAATCCCGAACATGTATTCTCATCATTCTTACAGAAACACGGTTTACCATCTGTATCAGTTGCATCACAACAACATCCACTACCTTGACAGTCGATGGCCTGTGTACAATCTACACCACAACATGTTCCATCCTCTCCTGTACATTCGCAACCATCTGGATCTGCACAGCATGGGTCGCCTGGATTACAAGTACAGAAACAATCGTCTGGATTACCACACTGAACACACCACGAACAGAAATCGCCATCGCCTGGATCCGGCGCACATCCTGATTGACATGGTTCGTCGTCGCATGGATCGTCTACTGGTGGATCGCCGTCGCCGGGATTGTCGGGCGGATCAACATCATCCTCATCATCATCACAGTCACCTCCATCACACCCGTTCGCAGGATCACATGCATAATCCGAACAGTTGCTACAACAGAAGTTTTCACATATACCACCACTGCTTGCACAACCATTTTCACAATCTGTGCAGTTTACGCAATTTGTACAAAAAAGATCTCCAGGTCCAAAGAATCCTCCATCACCCGTTGAAATGAAGTCGAATGGATCACCAAAGAATCCCGGAGGGTAACATACTCCACCTGCTAGATCCTCGTCAGCAGAATTACACTCACCATCTGGTTCATATGTACTGGCAAGACTATTTTCTGGTAAGACACCCTGTCCAACCCCGTAAAGAAATCCACCCGAAGATATAATTCTATTGGGTGAAGATTCGTTTGTTGATACATCTCTGAAACCTAAACCAACTACTGGCCAGATTGATTGGAGATAAATTTGATTTCCTGTGTTTAATGGGTAGTAATTATACAGATCAAAAACAGGATCTATCATCCTGTTATATGGATCTTTGAATGAGTTCCAAACACACTTTGTCGTTACTGATACACCATCATCTAGGTTAATCGACAGGTAATCTCCTGACATCAATTCAGAAGCATCAGAACCGACGTTATCAAGATCAATTGTTAGTGGACTATATCCACCAGATCCGACTGTAGTGTTTGTAGTTCTAATTATAGAATTGTTATTCGCAACAATCCCCACAACATCACACCCAGTTATTGTGCCATTTTTACACGATACTGTAGAGTTGTTTTCTGCTACCACTCCGAATGAACAATCCGAAATTGCAAGTCCGTCCAGATTAATAGTTGAGTTTGTATGTGCTGCTACACCGGCATACCAACCAGATATTCCTATGTTATCACAGACTCCATTTCCTATTGATGAATTTTTAAATGCAAGAATTGCTTCACCATTAGATGCCGCAGGATCCATCTCATTGAAGTGCTTGAACCTAACATCTCCTTGAAAAACAAGATTGCTAATTCCATGAAGACTACTATTTGGTTTAAGAACCAATCCCTTAGTAGCGTGTCTTCTTCCGTGTGCATCAGATCTTTTAAATCTGAAAATACTCTTCATAACTTTAGCAGAAATTGCATGATCAGAAACTACAGTTCCTATGGAAGTATCGATTCCTGTGGTTGCCAGTGTTCCATATTTTCCGGTAGGATCGCCAGTCTCTGAATTATTAAAAGATTTATATCCACCAACATAGATGTCATCGTTTACGGAAATATCACCGCTGTTTGTGATTTGAGACTTTGCTACTTTGTGTAGGAAATTTTTTCCACGCGATCTAAATGTTACTGTATTATCTGTTGTGTTTACTGCGATAATCTCATAACATCCAAGAACATTTGTTCTAGCATCACCGGGATTTGGTCCAGTGAGTCCTTCCGAACCTAATGAACCATCTTTACCTGTAGGATAATACCTTTGCGATCCACTCGTCTGATCTCGGAAGAGGATATAATCGCCAACCTCAACACCAGCAGTGGTAGGCAAAATGGGAGACGTTGGGGGAGAAGACAGATTTTCTGTGCTTGCTAGTTTTACGGTGATCCTGTTGTCTACAAGAGAACCAACACCATATCCGTTACCTTCGATGTTTTCTTGTGCATCGTACTTGTATGAAGTTACTTCTTGTAGTTTGAAACTGACACCGGAAGAACCTTTAATAGAAATCTTTTTCTTGGTTTGATTATCAATAATTATGGGATACTCATAGTTATAAGTTCCCGAGGCACATTCAATTATTGCGTTTCCTGTTTCGGTAAAGAATAATCTCTTTAGATCTTCGAGGGCCCTACTTGGGTGGAAATATGGATTTGTAATACTACCATCTCCGGTGGTGTCACTTCCATTCGGAGAGCAGTACAGATACATGGTAGTATCCACCAAGTTAATTGGTAGTTGTCCCTGCGGTATTCTAATTGCACTTTGATCAGCCATTTTGTTTTATTACTCTCCTAAAGTTCAGAATCTACTGTAACCCATACTCTACCTTGAACATGTCCGTTATTTGCATCAGCACCAAGTGCGCCTCCGCCAGGGTTGTGACCACTATTTAGGTTTGCAATAAGGTTGCCAGTACCACTACTAACAGTTACCTGTAAAACAAAACCATCAATGTCAGCATGTAGCAAATCTACACCTCTGTTCGTGTCTCTATTAGACCAGTCTCCATAAACATGTTTACTTGCCCAATATTTATTTCTTTTTTCATCCATCTTGATTACGGTTGAACTTGTTTGTGCAGTTCCCTGTGCGCCATCCGAAGTTACGAACGATCTAATAGTTTCAAAGTATCGTTTACAATCTCTAATCTCATCACCGATGCTTCTCTGTTCGAAGTCAGTGCTTTGTTCACCTGCTTCGAGTTGCACCTGTGATAGATCGATTTCTTCGGTTGCTCCTGTGTTCCAACCAAATACTGCCGGTGCGATCGGAAGTCCAGAACCAGTTCCACCAGTTCCTGCTTGGAGATAAATTCTTGCAGCAAGATAACTCCCTGCTGTATCACCCATACCAGTGGGTGTTGGATTGCCAGCAAACCCAAGTGTTTCTCCTGCAAGATCGGGGATGCTGAACGTGTGTGAATATTTTGCCCAAGCAGTTCCGAGTGCAAACGTCACTCCTTCTATGACTACATCAGAAGAATGATTTGCGGCACCTGTTCCAAACACCTGAACCATTGAAGCACCGATTACTCTAGATGATCCACTCACCGTAGAGAACTTTCCTTTGAATGAAAGTGTCGCACTCTTTCCTGCGAGTGTCTTTACGTTTTCGATTCTTTGTTCTAAATATGCCTCTGTGGTTTCGCCACTTGCAATATTTGTTGGGTTGTATAGGTGAGAAAGAGAAGCACCAGTTCCGCTCGTTTGTACGCGAAGGAAGTGATTACTTAAAGGCGTAAATCCAACGGGTCCATCTGATTCGTGTTCTATTCTTTGGACTTTTACCTCTGGTTGGAATCCTTGGGTAGAACCGATTTGATAATATCGCCATCGATCCAGTGTATAATCGAAAGTAGATCCGAGTGTCACTTCACCGAAACCAAATTCATATGTCACTCCGGTAAACTCACCACGCTGACAGATATTGAAATCGCCATTGATGATAGCATTTCTTCTTTCTTGTGGACCTTGATGTCCTCTTAGATTTATTGCACTACTTGCGTACATTTAGTTTGATTCCTTTTCTATCAGAAAGTCGAAAGTGCTACTCGTTTCCATGTGTCGCCTTCTACACAAACATAGAGATGTGTTGTACTCCATGCAATGTCTCCCGTATTACCCGAAGCAGAGGAAGAAGCAGGAACAAGAGGTCCGGTTCCACCGGATCCTTCATCAGAACCCAAACGGAATCGTCCGAGATTATCTATACTTGCTCTTTCAATACCATCTGTGGTGAAAGACATTTTGTTTGTGCTATGTTCGTATTTAATCTGTCCTTCGTCTACGTCACCCGCAGAGTTATGGAATCGAACAGCACCAGTCTTGTTACCGAGTGATCTAATTTCAACAACAGGATCACCCGTACCATGACATACGATCTTAGTATCCGAACCATAAACGTAGAGGTTCGAGGCAACAGATGCATCCGTGTCCATACAACCAGAACCGATTGCAAGTCTACCTTCGAACGAACCCGTGCCACCGAAACTAATTCCGGTTGAGGTTGCTGTGATTCCGTGTGACTTCAGTGAACCTGAAACATCAAGTGATGCTCCGGGTGCTGCGATACCGATACCAACATCACCGTCCATGTATGCGATATCTGGTGCAGATGTTTGCCATTGGGAGAATGTCACACCGTGGAATGTTGTACCAGATGCACTATCATTTACCAGTGCTACCGTTGCAGTCGTTCCTGCAACTGGTCTACCAGCGGGAAGTGTGTATCCATTTGTTCCGTTGTTTGTTACTTCTACAGAAACACTCTTGAAAGATCCCCGGACATCAAGAGAAGCACCGGGTGCCGTTGTACCAATGCCGACCATGTGATCAGCAGATGCACCCATCGAGGTTCCAACTGTAAGAACGGGCAGGTTATCATTACCAGTAAAGACAAATCCTTCACCGGAAACTCCCTTAATTCTCATGAAGTTTTGTGTTGTGGTATCTTCGTAAATTCTAACTTGTGCTGTGATCCCGTCGAGGCGAATACCTTCCGAATCACCACCAGCAGTTCCGCCGATGTGTAATCTGGACTGGGGATCTGCGTTATTGATTCCGAGGTGTCCACCAGTACCGAGACGCATTCTTTCTGTTCCGGTTACGTCCAACGTACTCTGGGAAGCAGCAAAGATAAGATCTTCACCGCTATTTGGTCTGAGATCTCGAATCAGTGGTTTGTAATCGTAGTATCCATCGTCGGAGTCTGTGTCGTAGATGAGAATATCACCATCAGAAACTCCAGTGTCGTACACGTTTGTAAGTTCACCGGCAGTCAGTGCTACATCAAGTCCATTGATGAGCGATGCTTTTGCTGCTGATGTGAGTTTGATGATGTAGTTCACAACACCGTATGGTTGCATGTTGTTGTGACTGATACTCTCTCCTGTGTTATCCAATCCAAGATTATCGAAGGATGATGTGATTGATCCTTCGATTGGAATACTGCCAGTTCCGTCTTCAGTTTGAAGATTCAGAGATCCTGCACTGAATGATGCATTACCGATGATATCGAGTTCACCTATATCTGAATTCAGTGGGGTCTCGTTACCATTACTGAAAAGATCCTGAATGGGCGCGTTCGGGATTGGGACACTGGAAGTAAATCTATATCCACTTCGATCTTCTCCAGAGAAACGAGTTCTCGCCATATTCCGTTGATTACCGCTACCACATTCACCACACACGACATAGTTATCGATCACGCCGCTGGGGGTATTGGGTCTACCAACAAAGATACCATCTGTCTGTCCGTATTGTGGAGTGAAAAATTGACTATCATCATTACTAGACGAAAGCGAATGTCCAACAACGTGAATGTGCTGCGGAACTCTCAGTCCGGTTGAGTTTACTTGCCCAGTTCCTGCAATCAAAATATCTCCAATATTCATTGCAAGATTTGCTTCGATGTTTAATGAAGATGTGTCTGAAATTGCATGGGTGTGAACTGGAAGTTCTTGTACAGTAAGTTGGTGAATCTCTTCTCCACCTTCCTGTCCCAAGTTATAGTCGTAAAGTGTATTTGTAGAACCGGCCCTCGTTCCGATGATGGTCCTACCACGAAGATCTGGTTTGTTAAACTCTGTTACTTCTTGACTAGCAGCATAGAAAACTGTGCTGATATCAGAACCAATGTTTATGTTGTTTGCTGAAATGATAGAGAGACTTGCGTGTTCAACACCTGTGCTATCTGTATCTTCTAGTGCTGGAAATCTAAGAACTGGTTCGTGAGGAATCAATACCGTTCCACCAGCACCTTGAATCTGTTTAGTAAGATGATCAACTTCTACTGTTAGAATATTTTGTGAATCGTCCCAGGCCCTAATCGTTCCAGTAACTGTAACCGATTCCCCAAGATCACCACCGATGGAGTCGTAGATAAACGATGAAGATACTCTACCACCCACTACTGAGTAGGCAGATAAATCTACACCAATTCCATCTCTTCTACCAATTCGAATTCTTTGTACGAATCCGTATCGTTGTCCTATTCGGGAAAATAGTTCTGGATATGATGATGTGACTAATGAATCACCATCACACAAACTCCACCCATCTGGAACATCACTCTGTGTTCCTGCGTATGGTGCAATCACACCGGCCGGTTGAATACCTTCGAGACTTACTGTTGCTTCACCACCAATAAGTGTACCGATATAATTTGTTACCAATCCTTTACCCTGCTCAGTTCTTGTGAGCATCGGTTTGATGACCGTACCACCGGCGGTTGGTGGTGATTCGATCAATTCACCGGCAGTCGTATCCGAAAGGAAGTAGACTACCTTCGACTCATCATCCATATTCGCCATACTTGATAGATCAATTTCACCCTGATATACAAGAGTAAACTGACTCGTACTGATTACCTTTTCTACAACACCAGATACTTCTGCGTTGACAGCAGAATTTGCTTGTGCGCCTGTAAACCCAGAGGTGGCAGTATCCCAACGAACAACACTACCTGCAACAAATCCGTGTGTTGCTTGGGTTATATTGTTCCGGATGGACTTTCCATCTGCGGATGCTGTTTGTAATTTGAATGCACTATATGCCACTTGGTATTATCTCCGTGTTATACTATTTAGTAATATCATTCTTGAGTTCTGCATCGAATTCGTATTCAGCAAGGTATGCTCGATCTCCAATACCATTCGAGATAGTTCCACTGAATTGTCTAGAAGGCATAAAACCCCTCTTTGTCAGGACTTGAGTACCACCATAGGCGAATGTCATGTCATCAACACTGGCGGAACCGAATCCGTTATCCTCGCCGCCGAACAGGATTTCGGTTGCTTTGACACAAGTTGGGTTGATTCTCATTGGAACAGGGAAACTTGTATATGTTCCGTATGTACCGGCAGCAGATCCATTGGAATTGAATTCGGAACCGATCGCTCCATTCCATCCACCCTGTGCAATCTGATAATACTTCTGACATGCTTCGAGATCGATTTCAGAAATTGGTGTCTGGAAGTTGGTTGCTTGCTGTCCGTGTTCTACCTGAACCTGTGCGAGTGATAAGATACCATCATATGTCAGTCCGGTGGCAAATCCTGCGAGCGTTGCTCCATTTGAATCTGTAAACGATGCATTATTGTCATTCGAGAACGTAGTCCATCGAACATCAAGGAAGGATGAATCACCCAACGTGGTTCCTTGTGGGAATGCTGGAAGTGAAACAGTATGAACATACTTGTTCCAATCCGTACTCACCGAAATATCATCCACATGAATCGTGTGTGCGTCTGCACTGTTTCCGAGTGCTTGATAATCCTGCGAAACCGACAGTCGGACTGTATCCCCGACCGTTCCCTTAGCAAAGTAACTAATGGTTATATCTTTGTTTGCAAATCTACGGACGTTTTCAATTCTTTGTCCAACGGAAACAGTAGACTTGTTTGAATTTCCGTAGTTTGCATCTATCTTTCCTTGGAAGTTTAGATAGTGTTTTGGATATCCCGGAACTGTGGTTTGTGAGTGATTAAATGTTCCTTGAGACATTCCACCAATAATATTAGAAGAAGATCCCGATGATGTTAAATCTGGAATTACTTCTGCATTAAATCTATCTGCATGGAATGTATCATACTTAGATCCGTCAGATAAGAAGTCCGTGCTTAAAGTTGTTGGAGCAGTACCTCTCTGCCAGTGATCGAAGTTACTGTTGATGATGAGGTTTCTTCCCTGTCGTCCAACAACAGGAGGAAGAACTTGACCTGGATCATCGATGAAGTATCCGAGGACTTCGACTTGCAAACTAATCACTGAAGTATATGATGGTACACCATTGTCAGTATTATGTGGGTTTCCGAAGGAGACCGCCAATTGTCCGTTTGGATTTGAATTTTCAATTGGGATAATCTTTGTAAAGGTTTGTCCTTCTACATTAAAATCGGCCATACCCGCATCACGAACTGACATGGTTGATACGTTATCAGTCGTTTCAAAATTGTTTGGGAAGTTTGCGTTGGGTACACCACAATAAATTTCTTCTTGACGACCAGCACCTCTGTGCTTGGCATTAACTTTCACCATCATGTGCGTAGCATTTGTCGGTGGTGTTATCTTTGTGAAGTAGTCGCTGATGCTTGTCCATGCGGCCGTATTGTTTGTGTATGAGTATGCAACTCGGTTCGCTTCCGCTGCGTTATCGCTAGATTCTGTTGATTGACTGAAGAACAATCTGAATTTTTCATATCCCGTGATATTTGAATCATACGGAGATGGATTTGTTCCTGATGCTCGGAATGGCAGAGGAGCAGTTTGTGTTGCCTGTTTAATCATCACCTTAGTGGTTCTTTGTCCCTCGGTTGGGAAGAACGTCTTACCAGTTAAGACTGCGGGTTCGACCCCATCATCGTTACTACCTCCACCAGTTGGAGGTGCAACATTTTCGGTAATTCGTCTACCGACATAACTGAGAACCAAACCCTTTGAAGGACTGGTGGCAATGAACATCGGTTTCTTAACCATGTTAATTGTTCTTGGATATTCAAGTCCCAGACTACTGTTTGAACTTCCAGCAGTATTTGGTGTCAGGAAGTAAACCCGTCCAGTTTCGAAGGGGGTTCGATCAACCGAAGTCATATCAATGTCAATCCAACCGGAGTTCGTTATGTAGAATGCATCAGATGAACCAGATGCGGGTGTAACAACCTCGCTGATAATTCCCTGAGTTTCTGCACTTACTTCAGTGTTTGCCTGTGCTTTTTGATAAGTACCAAATGGTTGTGCTGAGTTTGTTGTTCCAGCATCAAACCTCACGACATCACCAATAGTTAATCCGTGATTCTCTTGGTTGACTAGGAGTCTGTTTCCTTGTGCAACCACACCAGTCTCAATCGACTCTGCGATCTCACCACCGATGTAACTCACAACGAATCCTGTGTCACCAGTGATACCAATCATCATTGGTTTTCTTACGAAACCAACCTGAGAATCTACTGGTGCATTTTGTGAAAGCATACCCGTGCTACCAGATGATAGGAAGTATGCTTTACCAATTTCTAAGGTAAACCCAGCAGTAACATTATCAATAATGTTGCTGAAGTCTCCTTTGACTTCACCTTGGAAAGTAATATCGAATGTTGTGTCGTTAATAACCTCAGAAACAATACCAACTGCTTCTGCTTGTTCTTTATTTGCGGCGAATGCAGCAGTAAACCCATTTGCAGTAGGTCTTACCGGCATACCAAAAGAAAGGCCGTGTGCGGATGATGTAACTACTCTCTTCTTGTTTATTCCGTGATGGAAGTTGGCAAAACCATCTTCTGAAATTTCTGCAACTTCGACTGGTGTTGACAATGTTGTATTGTCGTAACGAAGAGTTACGCTTCTGTGGTCTCTTGTTACACCACCTGCGGTAGTGTATCCGGGATTGGCAGTGAATCCCATAAGTAACGATTCGCAAGATGATCCGCCAGCAAAGTGAATATTACCGGCGGTTCCTGTTACAAGACCCCATCCATCACCGAACTGAATGTTCGCGTTTGTTGTCCATGCTCCAGTCTTACCACAGACACCAATCTGTTGTGGTTTCCACAACCAACCAGCACTCGGTCCATCTGTTCTAGCAATTACAATACCACCACCACCAGATGCCAAGATTCCGCTGTCTCCACAGACACCGTTCAATCCATCTTCGTTTGTTCCACCCAGAATTAAGTTATAGTCTGCAACCGTTACGTTTGTTGAATGTAAGGTTGTCATTTGACCTAAGACAGTTACATCAGAACCAAACGTAACACCCTTAAGAACATGACCAGAGTGTTCAATTTGAAATTCACCGGCAGTGTTAACACCGACAGAAATACCATCACCAGAGATTCCGGTGTATAGTTTTAGTCTGTTGAGTTTATCGATGATATCTTCATTGGTGATTCGTCTCCACTCTTGGAAGGTATCACCCAGAGAAACATCTGCAATTTCGTATGTATTAAACTGTGGTCCGGTAGACATCTATTATTTTTCCTCTTTGATTAAATCGCAGATCATTGTCTTAAGATTTTCTATCTCTTGCCTTAGATTATGTATGTCATTTATCTGATCTCTTTTTTTGAGATCGTCTTTTAATTTTTTCTTGTTGACCAAGATCAAAGCACCAGTTTCCAAATCTCTCTCATAATTTTTGTTATCCGTTTTTGCCCTCATATCATTGCCACCACTCGAAGATCCTTGATCTGTGGGACAAGACTGCTGTCGGCAGAGAACATCAATACCTTAACTTGTAAAGTGGTGAACGACTCTGGAGTTCTTCCTAATTTGAAACTGGTTTCTGCGAACTCAAACGGATTGTCTGTTTCTAATACAGGTTCTACTTGCTCAAGTCTATAGAATGGTTCTTCTTCGATTTCTTTATATGTCGAGGGAGGAAGAGTCCTACAGTAAACTTCAATTGATGTTCCAGTAGGTCGGTTCATATCCAACAACACACGAATATCGTCACCAAACTCTTGGAGTTTGATTGATCGAGTTAGATACCTAGCAACCGCACCATCTGTTCTAATTGGATCATTATAGTCTGGGGTAGGAGATCCCGCGTTGTTAACTACATTCTCTACCGTGACAACGGAAAGATTCTTCGTGTCAATAACTGGAGTGATCGTTGTAGAAGATGGATTTGTAAATTCTACAGTGTGTGTCGTCTTCTCTTGTTCTGATGGTGTTGCAGAAATAACTTGGTTTGTTGAGAAGGTATAGTTTTGGTTTTGTGGTAACTGGAATATCGTTTGAGAAGTTCCGAAGTTTAATTTGTGAACAATTGATGTGCTTGGTAAAATTAATTCGTTAGAAAGAATCTTGGCAAGGTTTACATTTGTAGTAACTCCCGGATCTGTAATATTAACTTGTAGATTTCCGGGTGCAGTGGTAAACAAACACCTTTTAATATCACACATAAAGACAGTACCCGAATCTTCCTCTGCGACATTCGTATTCTGTGGTAAAAAGATACTACCCACGTTTGGATGCTTAGTAATTACATTGCCAGTAAGTGAATCTTCTAATCCAACATTACCCGTGTATAATTTGTAGTCATCTGTATTAGAAATTACACTTAATGAGTAGTTACCCGGTTGAAGATATACTGGTGATGTAAACTTAAAATTAGTTGCTGTAGGAAGGTCTGTATTTGCAGTGACTTCACTTGGGTATAAGGTAACTTCCGAGAACGGTATGATCGAAGATGCAGATGGATAACCACTCACCGTCGGCCGAATCTGAATTGTTACAGGAAGAGTTTCAGACTTTTGTGCAAAGTAAAGATCAATATCATTCAAGAATACGCCGTTAGCATGTGTATTGGATGACACCGAAAAGATTTGCGATAGAGGATCTACCCATTGAGTTTCAAGTGAAAGATTCAATGAGTCCTCTCTAGTGTATACGTCCCGAACAATTTTCTCGCTTGTTACCGTTTGTCGTCGAAGTACGAGAGGACGAGTAGAACTGAATGTAGTATCATTCGTATTCTGGACACCTTGTGCATAGAAGATTCCTTCTGCTGAAGTTTCTGCATCGGCGGCAGTATTTGTTGATGAGTCTGTTAGTCTAAAGACCTTCTCACCAGTCAGATACTTTTTCGCTGGAATAGAAAATTTCAGGTTAGAGATTCGACCAAAAGAATCTGTTTGGATCACATCACCCAGAGAACCACCATCGGGTGTACAGAATTGACCAACATCATCTCCATCAAAGAATGGTACTACGATAGTGTTTGGTTTTAAGTTTTCTGATTTGATAGTCACAGTTTGTGATCTGATGAATGGAACAACACTCACATCAATGACCTTATCATTGACTCTCTTCTTTAGAGTATCGGGAACATTACCTAGTCTAATGTTCAGTCTAGATTTTCTCTGATCAATTGTGTTTGCAACATTTGATACAGAAGATACATTTTTCTCGATTCGTGATGCAATAAAGATGTCGGAGTTCTGGACTCTTGCTTGTTCGAGGAATCTTTCACCAACGACATTCTGAAGATTATCTTCGATGTTTTCGATTCCGGACCAAATACTAGACCATTCGTTCCATTGGGTTCCGAACCCTCTGTTATCATTGAAGTTGTTTACCTTCCAGTTGTCATTAGAACCAAGATCATTGATCTTGACTACAGGACGAACCGAAGTAGCAAACCACTGATCTGACGGGGGATCTAATTCTAATCGACCAATCCAGTTTATCAAATCAAACGGGTTGACGGAAACTGAACCGTTACTAAGAGGTTGTGAAACCAAAGACTGAGTTCCGGTGATCTTTGAGTGAATGAGTCCATCCGATGATGCTTCTAGGTTATCACCAATCACAAGTGTAGTTGTATCTAATGCGTGACTTGTTTCATTAAACGGAGGCCTAAGTGTTGAGTTTTCATAATCGATAGAACATGCATAGTTAGAGTTTGATACATCACCCAATCCGTGTCCTGCAAAAGTATCAACAACGATTCCGACTTTACTTCCGACACCACCACCGTTACTCTTTTCAATGTCCATCGCTTCAATTTCATTTTCAATAAGAGATAGTTTGGTGTACAGTTCAAGATCATCGACTCTCTTTTCGACCCTACCAATGTCTGACATTGTGTATCGATTGTTTTCGATGTACTTAACTGCAACATCAGATGCATTGTGTGTGTATGGTGGTAGAGCAACAGTATACAGAGTCATAGAATCTGGTCTATCTGCCGGTGCTACTGGTTTGAGATCAGGAACACCTTCGATAACCTCAAAATTGATGTCATCACCAAATGATTGTCTTGCTACGATCTTATCAATTCTAGATTCGTAGTATGTGTGTGATTGTTCGATACTGATAATATTGTCAGATGGAATTACATGTCCACGAATTTCTTCGCCAACAGGTCCACTGTGTCTGAAGTCGATACAACTTGCTAGTGAAGTTGTTTTACCTAAACTTGAACTTGCAAACAATGGGATGTTGTCATATGTAATTCCTGCGTATGACTCGACTGTAAATGGTCCAATTGATCCGCTATGTTCGAAGTAATCATATGTCACCCCGAATGGAGTATCTAATGTTGATGAACCCGTTTCTGGATCTGTTGTGACATATTTACTAAACTTCTCTGGTTTGATATATAATCTTCCGTTGAGGTATCGCGTATCTCGTTGCCCATCATCGAACAAGAAGTCACCCGGTTCACCACCACTAATTTCTGTCATCTGATAAGCATCAAACTTATCAAGATTGAAGTACCAGACAGGTTCTTGATCTGGTCGACCGTCGTTTTCGTTTAAAAGATTTGTTGTAGTAAATTCCTGATGGTTTTTTGTCAGGGTTTTACTTCTGATTGTGGGTGCAGTGATGACTGCATCCGATGCTCCCTTATCTTGTGCAACAATTGGGGCAACTAGAATATATTCGTTTCCTTCTTCCGCGCCTGGTATAGTAACTGTCAAAGTTTTGCCATCAGGTGATCGTGTATATACTGGTGCTTGAGAATTGTTGTTATAGTAAGTATCCACTACCTGTAGTGATGCCTCACCTTCCGGAATTGCGAATAGAACATAATCATTCTCGTTTGTAATAATTTCATCACCAGACTCATTGAAGAATTGGTGAACTCCAGTAGGATCTGTTGCGACACTAAGATTCCAAATTGCGACACCAGAACTATCGACAACAATCTTGTTAAATCTTTTGTACACATATCGAAGTTGATCTATTGACTTGACAATTTTTCCTTGGGGAACTTCAAATACGAGACCAGAGTTTGGAATATCCCGCAGTGTTTGATTTGCATTGCTTGTATTACTAAGATCCGGAATCAATCGAAGAACAGGATTATCATCTGTTCCAATATTGTCGCTACTTTGAACAGAAAGCGGTGTCATGTAAGTTGCAGTTCCAATGTTACCCAGTCCCTCGAAAGAATCGACGTATAATCTATAAATGTAATTTGGATCTACAGATCCACCTCGATTATTTTGTGGTAGGTTAATAGAGTTAAGGATCTCTGGATCATGCTCTCTTTCAAAATTATGAATCGTGGCGGTTCCAAGTGGAGCGCCATTGTTATCCCAGAGTCGAACCGAAACTGCGCCAGTTATGATGTTGTTTCCTGCTTCACTAATCAGACTGTTAAAGAATCCTCTATCACCCGACCAATCATTAGAACCTGTGTCTGGTGAGGGTGATGCACCATTCTCATCAATTTCAACACCAACATAGAAGTTTCCAACTTTTGCACCCGGCAGTTTTGTTAAAGTTGAACTTGCAGTTGTTCGTGCTTTATTAATGTTAATGAACTGAGGTGATTGGGTTTCGTATTCGTATCCGTAGAGATATGCCTTGCCTGGTTGTAATACAGAAACAAGTTTGGTGGAGTCACCACCTCGATCTGATGTGTATACACCACGGTTAGTTCCGCTATTCAGGTGTTCTCGTAAATCAATCTCAAATGGTCGTACAGTATATGATCCAGACTCATCGTATGTTCGTCTTGCGAGAGTCTTCTCCAACTCTGCATAGTCTGTATATAAAGTCTTGAAGATTACACTACCTTCATCGAAACGAACAAGTTCGATAAAGTTCTTTGTAGTTGCAATGTTAGACACGAAACCGAGATTCAAATCAATCTTGTATCGATCTGCACCCGGAGCGTTGTAGTTGTATGATCCAGAAGCAGGATCTCTTAATGTGGCATCATCCCCTTCTGTTGCAACACTTCTACGAACACTGAATCCAACACTTCCGCTTGGTTGATCGAAGAATCTAACTCCATCACCAGTGAAACCATAAATGGAGGATGATTGCTTGTCTGTCTTCACAAAGAAACCATCAGTGTAGAAAATACCGGGACTCGTTGTGATTACCTTAGATCTTCCCTGAACACCATTAACCACAGTCGCGTCGGTCGATTCGGTAGCAAGAGATGCAATTTCTCCTGCTGCTGTTCCTCCTGTATATGAAGAAGCAAACGTACCACCGGGTTGGAAGGTATTTCCTTGGAGGAAGTTGACATACAGAAGATCGTAGTTATCAACTGTGGATGTCGCAGTCCGTTCAAAGTGAACTACTCTGGCACTAACATTTTCTGTTGTACCACCGTCAGTCTTGATCTGACTGATATCATATCCACCAATTTGATCTAGACTGGCACCCTTAACGACTCGGATATAAGAGCAGTTCTGTACGGACTGATCACCACCGATGATCTTTGCTCCATCTTCGAAGATGTGATCACCCATTCTAGAAACTTGGTTCTGGAGGATGCTCTGGAGTTGGGTTAGTTCTCTTGCTTGAACTGCATATCCAGGTCTAAAGAGGACTCTAAGAAACTTCTTGTCTTCGTCGTAGTCGTCATAGTATGGATCTATGTTCAGTAATGTCGGATCGTATGATGCCATTTATTTGTCCACCTTAAAAACCAAGAATAATCTTGAAGTCTTCTGCTTGTTCGATATTGCGATCAATTTGTTTTATATTCTCTATGTATAATACATCACCAGATGATAGTTTCAATTCTGGTTCGGATACACTAGTAATCCACTTATTACTTGGAGCATTGGGGGTTCCACCAGATAGTCCAAAACTGTCTGTGCCTTCTCCGCCTCTAAATGTTCCAATCACATTAGTCAGGATCAATTCACCTGTCGCACCGGATTCATACTTCCATTCCACAACACTACCCTGTGCATAATTTGAAGTCTCTTTTGCTCCCTGCACTACTACATCATCTGAGGAGAATGCATTTTCTGTTAACTTAAATCCAGTGGCAGATGTTGCGTCTGCTCTACCCTGAACAATGACGTTGGTCGTAGTTCTGTATAGTTTGTTAAGAACAGTGGTTGATGTCTTATCATCAACCGAAACTATTCTGGCAATATCTTGCTCACCTGAAATTGTCTGGAACGAGATAGTATCTGTAGTTGTACCTTGCACAAACGTCTTTATCAGTTCCCCGCCCTTTGCTTCTACTCTCGAAATGTTTGGGTAGAATGCATCACTGCTGGTGCCACGAACTTCTGCTGCGAGAGTTGATCCAGAAAAAGATCCAATGATGGGATCTACCAAAAGTTCTTGTCGAACATTATCCCAATCGACTACCGTACCTTCAGCAGTTCCTGTTCCAATTCCTGTATATTGAGTTACTCGTTCTCCCAAATCAAATTCATCTACATTGTCACTTGTAACACCAAACACAATTCGTTTAGTGTTATTATTTAAATCTTGCGTCTTAAACACACCATTCGGATCTTCTACTAGAATATCAACGTATTCCGAATTTCTAGAATGGAATGATTCAATTTTGGCAGTTGCTTTACTCTCAACACCCATGATATACTTACCATCGAGAAACGTACCAGATCCAAATGTATAATCATAATTACCATTAATAAATACTGGTTTTCGTAAAACAAGTTGGGTCAATTGAGCGAGTTCGCTACCTGCAATTCTTTCTGTTCCATCATTCAGCAATGGATTTTTTATGATACCAAACTGTCTGAAATCATTCTTAGTAGAAATCGATTCGTTTTCATCACGACTAATTTTTATATTGATCATCGTCCTCGATGCTTCTAGATCTTCTACAATATGACCAGCATGTCCCTTCTTTGGACTGATGATCGGTCGCCATGAATCGGCAGTTCCTGATGTTGGTATCGTAAGAATATCAACAAGTGCTGTGCTGTAGTCTTTGCCCTGTGTAATCGGAACAATGTCAGAAACCCTGTTCGATGTATTAAGTTTAGTTCTTACTGTACATTCAGAACCATTGCCCGTTACAACTGCGTGTGGTATAATGATGTATGATGATGGTTTCTTTTCTGAGTCCAGATTACCTAATGTTTCGTCTGGATACAGTTCAAAGTCGAACGGTTGATCAACGACAACATATGGATCAGAGTTAAATTTAGCATTATTGTCACCATCTTGGTATACATAATTCGATATTCGTCTATACTGCCCGACTTCTGGACCTCTACCATCTACAATGTAGATCGCATAACCAGAGTAGTATGAACTGATTTCATTCGGAGAAGAGTCTCTGTCTAGATATACACGATTCAAGTCTCCAGTATTTCCATGCTGACAAGATCGCCGTGTTCCCTCAGAGAACCCAGCGGAGTAAACGGCACTACCTGTGATATCTCTCTTGAAGTATTCGATTGCCCCCGGTACTGCTTTTTGCTGTGCTTCATATTGGTGGATACTATTCGTATTAGTTATGTCTGTGACTACACGAACCGGCATATAATCATCAGTCATGAACGGTCTGATGTCCTCGGTTACTTTACCCAAGAACTTCCACTTATATCCATCATCACCAACTAGTGTAACATCAGTCCCAGTAAATTCTGGTTTAATTGTGGATGCACCACCATTATTGTTGTCAATGACTTTGTAGATTTTAGATTCATCGACGAGTGCGTAGAAACTATTTCCAACTACACCAGTTGATGGCAGATCGAATAAAGACAACGTATCGTCGTATACATCAAATGTCGTTCCCGACACCCAATTTTTTCTGGGTACAATATGAATAGCGTTATTCTTATCAATACGTTTTGCTGCAATTGCAGTTCTGAACGCATCGTTTTGTGCATCGGCCGAACTAGTAACGCCTGGCGCCACTGACTCATTCGGCCATTCATCCACATTACCAATGAACAAGTAATACTGATCTTCGCTAGACTTAGCAAAGTCATTGATCAATGAAGTCGCAAAATGACGACCAAAAGGTTTTTGAAAGTTTTCTGTTGCCATACTAGTATATATCTCCGCCGGTCGGTCCAACATTGTTGACATCGAGTAGCATAAAGTTATGCAGTGTTATTCCATCGAATGAAATACCAGCAGGTATTGTGGTTATACCACGCACATTCGGATGGAAGTAGATCGAGAAATATGTAATACCCAAATACTTGGCAGCAGTATATCCACCATCAATCGGAGTTCCATATCCGTGAGTTGCTCCACTGCTACCAAGAGGTCGCTCTAGAGGATCGTGACTTGTAATTCCACCCTCTGGCATGGTTACAAAAGTAATTCCATGCACTCCCGGATTAAATACACTCCCATCCGGTCCTGTTGCTGCGAAGGGATTATATCCAAGCGGATACACATCTCCAGTGGCACCTCGGGTTGATTTATAAACAACCCCATTGTTTCTTAAGTTCAATGTCGTGCCAGGAGTGTATGGTGTGTAATGTCCAATGATTGGATACTCTTGGATCTTGCTTATGTTAAGATCTTGAGATTCGTTTCTTTGAAGAACACGGGTGAGAGCAATTTCACCAAACACTTTCATGCCTGCTGGGTGAATAAGTTTCTTGATGGTTTCTTTAAATTTGCTTAGTGTGACTTCTGATCTTAACACATATGAATGCACCTGATAATAATCATTATCCTGCATCACTTTATTAGAACTGACTTTACCTTTGTTCCCATCATAGTAACCCGGTTTTCGATTGACTGCCTTTGGGATAAGAGATCCGTATGCAGAACCATCTCCGGTTTTACTTCTCACGGTAAATGGAACTGGTTCGCTGTAAAAAATACCACCATCCGTAATGTGTATCTCTAAGATCTCGCCCTGTAATCCAACCTGAGAAACATATCCTGCCGCACCGGCGCCGGGTGTTCCCCAAATTTCACCGATGGGAATAGATGGGTCTTGTTCGTAAATACCGAATGAACAACAAGGCGCACAACCGAAATCGATCTGTGGATATACCAAGACATCATCACTTCCTGTTCTATACCGATTCAGTACAATTGGATCGCCGATTCGGTAGTTGAATCCGGGACTGGTGATACGAACTTCGGATAAAATACCATATGTGTTTTCATAAACTTCGCCAGTCGTACCACCGACATCGCAAAATGCAGGTCGGCCGGGGACAAATGTTCCATTGATTTCTTTGAGAGAAAACTCTGCTATAGAAGCACCACGAACACTGTATTGTATTGCAGAATCTACTGTGGCGTATGCCGTGATTGTCTTGTTATATGGATCTTTCTGTCTCAGTTTCTTATTAACAAAATTGAATATATCATTACCACAAAATGCTGATGTTTTAATTACATCTGGACTATTCCACCTACCATCAGATAGACGAAGCATGTCTTCTTCTGGATAATAGAATTCAAGAACACTGTTATAAATTATTCGGAACAAAAACTCAAACGCCTTTTCAGTTCCTTTGAGTTTGTAAAATTCTTTTATATTTTTTATTACGGATTGTACATTCAGTGGAGTTACACCGTCGTCTGCTATTGCTAGTTCTGTTGGGAAATTCAGAAGATATGTGTTTCTAAATTGCGACACAAAACTGTCGATCGTTGTATCTACATCCGACACACTAGTCAGTCTACTGACAGCACCGACAGAATTATCATTCTGTTCCACCCATTCATAATATGCTTCGAGAAACGAAACAAACATAGGGTAGTCAGAACGAACAAAATCTGGTAATTGGGATTCAATGAAGGGCGAGATACGAAAAAGAATCGACTCTTGTTCGGGAGTCAATTCAGCAAGAACCTGAGAGATATCCGATGGTTGAATATCAATGAAGGACTTTAACTTGAATAATAGGGGTAAACTATTATAGTCGTTAGACATTAATACCCTCCACCCGGCACATCAATCGGATTACCACCACCACCACCACTGCCACTACCTGAATCATTTTGTCCACCACCGCCTGCACCGCCACCGCCTCCACCGCTACCGGGTGGATCTGAGTCTGGACCATCGGTTCCGCCTCCGCCGCCTCCGTCACCACCTCCACCGCTACCGGGTGGATCAGTTGGTGGTTCTACTGGATCGGAAATTACAGTTCCTTCTACAACATCTTCTCCGCCTTGACCACTATCTGCGTTCGAACTACTACCATCACCACTAACGAATACAGATGACGGTAATGTGTTTACTATTGTGCTGTCTGCACCAGTCGGTACTTGATACCCATCTAATCCAACCGCGAGAGAAGACGGAACACGATCAAAGCGTTCCTTGCGGAGTGCCTTTGTCGTTATATTGACTTTGATTGCGTCAGTATCATCTTCGTCGTAAGTTAAAATGAGATTGTTGGTTGAAAGAATATCCTGATCATCTGGAATTGCTGTAAAGCGAATGACTTCACTTTCATCATCAATCGACACAGGAACAAAGTTGGATGATAGAGTTATTCTACCTTTACCGTAGTTTACCGTACCGACATTCGAGTTAAGGATCTTCTTGGTTCCCTTCTCAAAGTAAAGGAGACGAATGAACCCGCGACCATCATCCTCTGCAAATGCAGTCTGCATCTTACCATTTAGATCTACATGCTGAAAGAAAGTAGAAGTGATTACTGGCATATGTCCATCATGTGGATGGAAGAGTGGATTCTTGAAGTTGATTGTGTATCCTGTAGAGGCACCCAGTGTTGGATATAGCCATTTTTGAATTCGTATGGTTGTCTGGTTTCCTAGAATAGAATCTTCTGTGTTGTCAATTCTTTCTAGCAATTTAGAGAACACCATGTCCTGTTCGAATTTTTCTAGATTGGTGTCGATGTATGAAATGATATTCGACTTTGCGAGAATGTTTAGTGCTTGTGGAGACAGTAAAGTTTTATCTGGATTGTAAAGAAGTTCTGTGTCAATCAACAGATAAAGATATTCTGGATCAATAACTTCTGGTATTATACTAACTAGATTTTTACTCTTAATGATGTCACGAACAATAGTTCTCTTGGCACTTGCATTCAGATACTTACCACTTTCTGGTTTTATAGAAATGAATACTTTGCCATATTGGGGCGGAGTTTCTTGCTCACCACCATATACATTAATAGTTTCAACATCCGCATATTCTTTTGCAACAAGAGTTTCATAGTCGTTTGCAGTGACTGCTCGATCCTGTGCTTGATATGTTCGAGGCGCAAAATATTTGATATCTTTAATTGTTTCTGGATCTGAACCACCAGAAGAAAAGTCTACTGTTTCAATATAGGCATTACCTGAGATAGAAAACCCTCGATTTGAGGTGGACTCATTTCTTCCGATTCCATTTGCAGCAGATCCTGAAGTAGAAAGATATGTAACAGTAATTAAATTGCCATCTGTAAGTTCTTGTCCGACAATTCCATCACCAAAATATATTTCAAAAAAGTTGTCTTTTGATTCCTGTAAAAACCATACTTTATCTGTTGACTTGTAGTCTGTGAAGTTTGTTCCCTCTGACCATACATCAAAGTATCCAGTCCGATCTGTTGATGATGTCTGTACATTGATTACAACATGGTTGGTGTCCACATTGACATCCGGAATTGTAAACATCTTGTTTGTAACAGTGGAATCGTAAACAAAAGATATCGTTCTTCTTGTACCTTCATAGATTGATACATTGGGTGCAATACCGTTGCCAGAATTGTCTGAGTTAGTATCTTCCTCAATCAACACTGGTGTTTCATTTTGGAAGGTATAATCTACTCCGTTTTCTCCCTTGGCAGAAAACGTAGTGAATGCAGGCAAATAAGTGCCGGATACATAAGTCGTGTTATATTTTACATTTACAGTCGCAAATGATGCCTTCTTTGATGTTGGTGTGTATCCAAGATGCTTTGCGAGAGAGACAACAGAGTCTCGCATGACTGCACTATCCAAGAACATTTCATTCGCAACCATGTTTGCGTAGAAACCCATGTAGTGGGTATTGTATGAAAGCACGTCAAGAAGAACTGATAATCCAGATCCCTCGAAGTCATAATCTTTGAATACGTTCTGAGACTTCAAATACGTCTTAAGAGATTCTTTGATATCCAGAAAGTCTAATTCTGTTAATTCAAGATTTCTATCGTTGGTTGCCATTATCGTAATCTCTCCAGTGCAAGATTCAAGGTTTCGATTCTGTCGTCGTTGGCCAACCTAAAGGTTATAGTACAAAGCATATTTTGCGTTTCTGCTACTATTGCCACAGTAACATCTTGTACTACTGCTCTGGGTTCAAAATCTTGAATGACTTGTTTTATTCTGTCTTTTGTTTCGATGACCGCAAATGGTCCTGCTAATTCAAATAGTTGATCTGTTATTCCACCGAAGATTCCCGGTTGAAATGGTCTTTCGTATTTGTTTGTGAGAACTAAATTTCGTATTGATCTTTTTACTGCTTCGTAATTAGTTTTACGCGGAACATCTCCTGTAATGGGGTTCCGAGTAAACGAAAGATCTAGATCTGAAAATTTGTATTTTTTATCTCTCATATGTCTATTTATCTGCCTGAAGTGTAAGATGTGTAGAAATCTTACGAACTGACTCGTCGATTATATTCTCAACAACTCTCTCATCAATAGCATCTACTTTATCGGTTGCACACCACTGGAACATGACAAAACCAGTGATGAGTCCGTGGTGCTTCAATGGTTGTACAGAGAATGCCAGAACATTGTGTAACTCTAGAAAGTTCTTACAATACGAACTTTCATCTTCTTCACGCCAATCCCTATCCAGATAAACTACGGACGGTGTGTCTTTCTTTATCTGCCGAAGCAAAGAAACGCACATGGAGATTAGGATGTTTTGAAGTTTCTCACCACAACTAGAAATACCATAACGAAGCGACTCATGTGAGGTAGACATTTTTTTCACACCAGAACCGTCGAGAAAATATTCCCCGTTGTGGAACTGAATAATCATTGCCCTTGCGGCATCTACTTTCGTTCGTGCCTCCGTGAGTGCTTCATGTACTTCGCTGTGCATATCCCATAGTTGATCGTTTGCCCGGCGGTTTGTTTTGCCGGTTAGTAATCTTTTGAGTGTCTGCTTTAACGTCCATGTTATACCCATACCGATCAGAGCAATCACGATTCCAAGTTCAACATAAAAACCGAGATCAACTGATTTTAATAAGTCCATATGTACAACAATCCTTAACTTATATTATTTTGAGATGTAGTAGTATTTATACATCCGGCACATCGTGTTTTATACTTTAGTCGTCAAAATCGATTCTAATTACGATATTAGAGAGTATGCCACTTCCGGGACGGAACTCGCCATTCTGATCCATGAATGATGCCTGCATGTCTTCATGCAGGTGTAGGAAGAAATCATTCTTACCACCGGCCTGATCTTCGAATGGTATTTCTAGATGGATTGATTCATTGAACGGAGTTACAGCATGTATTCCCTTATCACAGTTATCTGGGAAACCCATGTTTCCGTTGGTTGAAGACAACATTGTCAGCGCCATGTGCCAACCAAAATCGATCGAGGGTCGCCCTGGAATCAATGAACATCCAGCGATACCAGGTCCATTTTGTCCTCGAACATAAGGACTAGATCCGTCTTCGGGTGGAGTTCCGGCCGGATCAAGACGCAAATCTCCAAATATGTGGATTGTTCCGCTGCCCTGTATGAATTGTCCGTTTGGGTTTCCAAAGACTCGACCGGGCATCAATCCCTCATTGAAAACAGGTGAGGTGAATGCGTCCGGATTGTCGAAGAGATCTTCTGTTATGAACACATGTGAGTGATCCATAGTAGGATTGGCACCATCTTCTGTACCCCAACCATTCATCATACCACCGGGAAGTTTTTCTAGATCCGGGTAATTTGTTATTGTTATACTTCGTTCGGTGGACTGACTTTGTTCCTCTGCCAGATCTAAATCTTTGCCCGGAGTCATGGTGAATGAAAATGATATTGGTACATTTGCAGTCCAATTTTTCACGGTATCATTCAAATGTACACGCAGTGCATCATCTGTAGTCTTTCCTGCCGTTGTTTTTGTGTGATAACCAGAAGGTGCCGGGACAGACCAACCAACAGGAAGATCATTTTGATCTCGTCCACCATTGCAATACGTTAACAGATCATCAACATCTCCGAATTTACCAAGTTGTGGTTGATCTATTAATGTTTGTTCGCTGGGAGGCCAAAAGAAATTACCATTTTGTGTTGGAGTTTGTCCTGTCTGTGGATATAAAGGATCGGTCCCTGGTCCAGAAACGAGTCTATCAATGTAATCCACTTTGTTCGAACTGAAAGATATTTCAGTTCCTAGTGGATTAAAATGTCTATGTCCTATTGTTACTTTATCTCCGGAAATGAAAACTTCTCTTTTCCAAGAACCATTTTTATCCGTCTCAAAAAGATCTCCATATGAAGTATTACGAATTGGGATATTACCATCGCCATTATATCTGTTTGTATTTTTTCTGGCCTGGTCGTTCTGAACATATTGAGAATCGCCACTATAATACCCACGACCCATGATTGTTATTGGTAACGTCATATAGATGTCATCCCACACAACTGTTCTCTTAGGAACTATTGTAACTGTACATTCAACATTATCCTCAGTAAAAACATACCGTCTTTCGATATATCCTATTCCCCCTTGCTGTGCTACTTCATCGAAAGTGGGGTTTGTTGAAGAATTCCATGCTAAAAGTGATGGTTGTGTTAAGAAATTTCTATTGAAGTGTTGTTTGTGTATGAATGTTCCGATCAAATCACCAGAACCTTCAATCCACTGTGCAGTTGCATTATCTGAACCGGGTTCTGCCCAAGCATAACCACATCCATCTGCATCTATTGCATCATTCCACACTTGACCTAGATTTGGATCGGTGATATCGGTATCTCGTTTGTACCGTTTCATATAAATTTGATTAGAACCCAACCATCCTTTTCGACGGCCACACAAAACAGATCCATTTTCCGGTGTTGTGAAGAGACTAAATCCACCACCAGCAGATGCAGTCAATGCCCACATATACTCTGGATCGTGATCATTGTTTCTGCGGTTGTTCCAATCTGTATTTTGGTTAGCCAGATTCCAACCATCAGCATGAATATGACAGTAATACTTATTTGTCTTTACAGATATCGAACCGATGTCCTGTCGTGTTTCTGGATTTGGTGCAACATTTTTCTGATTTGTATAAACAGTAGAATCATTATTCCAATATCGCCGGAACGTCGGCCATAATTTTACAAATGGAGTTTCGGAGTGGGCAGGTAAAGGTTCGGGTAGTTCATCAGAAATATTTTCTGGGGAAATTCCTGAAATGGCGTATGATGCACCTTGGGAAAATGACAATGTATCATCATCTTTATCGAACCATTGCATTCCCGCTGCTCTCGGGACTGCTATTGTAGAAGATGGATTAGTTCCAGTTCCATCTAATCCAACCAAAGCACCTCCATTGGTTGTAAATGGTTCTCTGAATCTAGTCGGAGAATATGGGTTATCATTCGATGGTAACATTTTTTCTTGAACCCATATTCTCTTTTCATCAAATGAAGTTCCGTCGCCCGCGTTCACATCAAGATCGAACGAGACACCATATGGATCTGGAATATTGTTTTGCCACTTGCGGTATATGTCATTCCAATTCTCATAGTTTCTTCCAGTGACCCACGCAACCAAAGTCTGACATGCGTTCATCTCTGGTATCTCTATTGTGTCACCATACGCGGAACCAATGAACTCCAAAAATCGCCGGGGTGAAGTTCCCCATTGTGCGCCATCAACTCTTGAATTAAAGTCGTGGGATCCATTAAGAGAACCATCTGGTTCGATAACTATTGTGTGGTTCCAATAATCAGTAAGATCGTTTATCTGACTTTCAAGATCACGAAGAGATAATTCAGTTATACCAAGAACATCTGAACCTTCATTATTTTCTATAATGGTATCTCGTCTTCTTAGTAAATATCCTCGAACCTCAGTCAAAGAATAGATTGCAAATGCACAGTAAATATTATCGTATCCACCGGACTCTTGCCAGGTTGGATGATTGTGGTTGTATCGATTGTCTGATATCTTTATGTTTCGTAACATTAAGTAATCTATCGAACTATCGTTAAAACATGCGGATGCCTTGGCCATAGCAATCCATGCATGTACCCATTGATTATGAGCAGAACATATGAGATATCCCGCATATCGTTCGAGGTGATGCATGATACCAGTTTTTATAATCTCTTTAACTCGAACCGCATCTTCACCAACAAAGATATCATCCTCTGTTGTGCCAATATCTGCCCATACATCCAAAAGAGGAATGATTGTATTTGTAGTGAATGCGATTGCTCCGCCTCTGTAATCATCATTCCAGTAGACGCTATCACCATTTTGATCGAATGTCATCAACTGGTGTATTAGTGCAAGCACAACTCTGTTGCGAATTCCTACATTCTTGTATAACGGATTAGCATCTCGAAGGAAACCAAGTCCAAGATCTTCTCGACCCTCGCCGAGTGAGTACATTCTTGTTAAGTGTCTAGCGAGATTAGATGAAACAAGTAATCTTGGGAACTCCTGATCTTTCCAGTATGAGTAGATGTTTCCTGAAGAATCATGAAGATATCTAAACACACTAGAGTATGGGTTTCCTAGTTGATTTGGATCAGTTCCACCTTCCTCCTTGATTTCTTCATGTGTATTTTTATGCCAATTCCAAAATGTTCCAAACCACGGAGAAGTTGGATCCATGTTTTGTTCATATATGTGACATGGTAAAAATTCAAACAGTCCCGCCTTTACTACAGCGTTACTGAGTCTGTTTATCTTGTCCTCGCCCCAATACTTTGTATTTTCCCATTCGATTACCCCGGCGTCGGGGTTGAAATTATCGGTAATATCTTGAAGAATATTGCTGCGTATAGATTCCTGCATCGCTCCTGCATAGTCCCAGTCATCACCTTCCGGATCTATGCCTGGTCTACCAATCCAATAAGGATCATCTTGTGTGTTTACTAGACCCTGATCAAGAACATTCAACTTGTAGGATCGTCTTGCCTGTTGTAAAAACGACCATGCTGTCTTCTGGTTAGAATTTAAGAAGGTGATTCTCTTTGAGTCCCACGGGTAGACCTCCAGTTCTTCGTCCCAGATATAACTGATACCATTGTTCAGTCGTATTGCAGTATTTCTATCAGAGCAAAGAATTAAGGGAACATCAGTCGCACCTTGTCTATTATAATTTGTTGGTAAGTTGTAGTCACTCGTTACTTCATTCACATTTTCTGTTGCTTCGTGTGTTTCCAGTAACAGACCGTGTGCATGATCTGCATCTGATGTATCTCCATCATCAAGATTAATCCAATCTATCCTGTACACTTGCCTAAACAGTGAAGGATCGTTCTTGAGATATTCTGGTCCAGAAATAGAATAGTCGAGATTCAATGATGGGGTATTATTTACTTCATGTATTTTCCATGAACGTCTTCTATCTCCGTCTGGTTCTGTCTCCCGTTCCATCGTAATTTCTTTTAAAAGGACATCATCACCACCGACCACATCTTTAAATATCTTCACGTTAAATCCAGCAGAACCGTCAGAGAACCCTCTTCCCTGAATCCATTGTTTGAGTCCTGCATTGGGATCGGTATCATCAATGATTCCCGGTGGCAAAGAACAGAAATAAACAGATCCACTTTTTGCAAAAACATCATTCAACAGGCATAGATCGGTAAATCCCATGTCACCTTTCCACCCGTATGGTAAAGGTGGATCTAAACTTAGATCCACCGAAGACATTCTACCTTCGCTGTTTATCGTTGTGTATGATGTGATTATTCTTATTTGATACACACCACCAGTTTCAGACGCAGGAACAGAAATTGAAATTATACCCGGTTCGTTCGCGTCTGGATAAATTAATTCGTGATTAGGATAAATCAATGGGCCACTATCGGTTGCGTTTGGAGCAGACGCACCATGAAACACATTCGGATCCTTATAGTCTACACTCTCAAAGTATTCTTTGTATAGGATTTTCCCATCAGGGTCTAAAACTTCAACATTAAATGAAGGTGCAGTGTTCCACCAGTTTGGTTCAAATGTTAGGGCAGCATCAAAGGCATATCCACTTTCATTGTCAACGAAGAATGAATAACCATATGAAGGTATAGAATGTCGTGTTTCTGTTCTTTCTGCCATACTCTATTTATCCTTGTTCTACTAATTCTATTTCGTTCATGAGAGTGTCTAATTTACCTTCGAACAGATCTAGTTCCCCACTCAAGGCGTGCCAAACTATGAAGTTATCTGCATAGTCTCGTAGATTATTAACCTCGATGGCATTAAGTTCGACTGCCGACTCGTTCACATGAGGACCGCCTTCGTATTCAAACGCTATGATTGGAATAACAGGTTTCACTTCACCGTGTAACTCAAACAAAGCATCGCACGCTTCTTTTACCATATCTGTCCGAACACCATCGACTGTTCTTGTATGAACCGACGATTCTCTGTCATTTCGGTGGTATAGAGTAGGACACAAGTAATCTACTGCATCGTATAAACTTTGACCATTCCATTCAACTTGTGAACAGAATTTTTGGATATCCAGAGATCGTTCTTGTTCTCCGGGGATCGCTGCTCTCTGTGCATCTGAGAATCTCCAGATTCCTATGTTTATGTTTGGGCAGTGTTGCTTGAAGATTTGAATTCTTCGGACAAGTCCTTCGCAAAATGTAGTCAGTTTAGCAGCAAAATCTGGTTCAGTAATAGGATCAAAAGATGTATCTTCCAGTCGTGGAGGATCCATAAGAAAACCGAAGTTCAGGGGGTGTTCTATGTCTAACTGAACATATCCGGTGCTGGCGGCGTTAAGGTAAGTATTCCTGACAACATTGTGTCTACCGTCTATCGAATTTAACGTAGTGTTCCTAAATCTATCAAATATTTCTTGATCCGTTTTGTTTGCGTATATAGCAAGATCCTCATCATCACATACTGGTAAGTTCCTACAAGTGGCCTCTGCTGCCCAATCACTAAGGAAGAACATGGAGTGTGGATCACCATTCAAAATTTCATCTGGAACAAATGCGGCCTGGTTTGTCCCTGCACCAATTCTATCACGCAAAGTGTGTGGTCTTGGTCTTTCGGTGATCAGGTTATTAGAAAGATCCTGAACAAATCCAAAGAACATATCTGACGTAACTCTTTGATTGGTGGTTCCATCGAGGTATCCACCACTCTCCATGAAGAACCTACCACCAACGCTAACAACTATACCGGCCTGATGATAGTCGTACATAATCTGTTTCATCACAGTCCATCCACGCTGTCTGATAACCTTTGCGGTAGCATAACTTGTGATTCCGTCGTTCCACTGAAACACACAGTGTACTTCGCTGGTTGCAGGATTAAACGAAGAACCGAATTCTCCAATTTGCTGGTTGCCATCATTAAACCAAACTTTACCACCAACAGGTTCTCCAATAATTCCGTTCGTACCACTAGTTCCATAGGTATCGAGATTGTTATCAGCACCAACATAACCCCACCATGAACCAAAGTAGGCCCACATAGCACCCGCAGTATATGATTGATCGTTGTTCTGATCAGCAGATGTCCACGGTACAGGATCCTTTGGATTTATACCGTAGTTTAAAGCGACTGCTTCGGTGAAAGTCCGCACACCATAATTTTCCTTAAACAGATTATGAAGATCTGTGTTGCCCTGTCTTATGCCTACTTCCTTATCTCCAACACCTGTATTATACATCCCACCAGAGTTCATATACATCAATGTGCCTGTATCGAGTCCAATGCTGTCAAAACCTAGAGTCTTACAACCCGCAACTTCTAGGCCCCACCAATCATCAAATCCCTCAACAGAATATGAGTATCCAGGTCTTTCTCCATCAAATCCAACATCAGGAGTATACGCCGGAGAATCTCCTTCACCAGACCACCGATCTCCACCGCTACCTCGATTGCTTTGCTTAGAAACACCAAGAAGACTACGATCAACTTGCGTCATTGATTTATCAGTGTATGTGGGACGATAACCAGTATAAGCAACAACCTGTTGATCTTGGAGGGGAACTGAATTCGCTGCAAGTTCGTTTCGAAGGAAACTGATTGCTGCCGTCCATGAGGCCTTATTATCTCCGGGTGTACCGGCCGGGATTGAATTTGGATCACTAAAACCATTACTGCCATTATTAGTGAATGGTGTCGGTGATATATGAAAATCTGTTCCTAGTTGATTTAGGTATACCTTTGCTTCTGTGAGTTCTAGTCCAGAAAATGGATTCGATGGAAAGTGTGGTTGGAATACAGCAGGAGAATTGCCACCACCTGCATCATATGTTGTCCAACCCTGAATATTTGTAAAACTGTATCGTTTATAACCTAGTGGAATAAGATCTCTAGTTTGATTTCTGACCCACAAGAGACGACCATTTTTCTGTACATTATTGAAATCTGCTTCTGGAGATCCGGCAAGAGGTGTTCTTCTATATCCGATTGATGCAACACCCCAACGCTCTCTATCGCCTCTTTCTGATCTTGCAGCACCATACGCTTCTGCATACAACGGCCGGCGATCTGGTGTGAAAAATTGTTCTGTACCCCCGCCTCGGGGAATGTTTGTGTAGTCTTTGTTTTTGTTATATTGTCCATACGCCCTATACTCAGCATAATTTTGTTTATCAGATTCTGTTGGGGGTGTGCTGTAAGGTGTACCAAACCCATCAACAACAGAACTTAGTGCATTTATTCTGTTGATATCATTATCAGATCCACTGTAGTTAAATATTGCACTGTCGATTCCGAACTGATAGAACCTTTGTAAGTTGATATTTGTGTTGTTTGTGATGTACTCTTGTATATACAACCACACACACAATGGAATAGTTGAAACTACTCCCTGCTCTGGGGGTGTTGTAATTAGGGAAAAATCACTTTCGTTGTAGTATGGTTTGCTCACCAAGTCTGGTTCAGACTTCCAGTCTTCACATGCAACATTAAACAGATCATATGATGTGTTGAACTGCCCACTCGCCATTATAGTATTTTTTCCGGGAGTTCCAAATGCTTCAATAGCATCTATCAAGGCCATCCAAGAATCAATTTCATCTGCGAAGTGTGGAGGATAAAAATCAACAAAGGTTCCACACAAGTTATATACAGACTGAAGAATTTCATGTTCAAGGCCTATGATCTCATTTATTCCATCACCGGCCATTGTTTTGAATACGTTCAGTAAAAACTGAGTTCTTTGTGTGCGGTTTAATTCACCGAGGGTTTCTGAACTATTAAATGCATTTAGTGAGGATGAAGGGAACCTGTATGGCAGATTATAGTGTACAAATTTCCCTTCGAGTTCTAGATCTTGAAATTCTTCTTGCAGTAGTCGGAAATACATCCCTTCACACCAAACACTAGCAAATATATTTGCCTTAGATGTTGCAGTTGCTCTACCTGTGCTTATATCAAAATCAAAGTAGGGATTCGTGTCGAGTTGATCTGGATCATTTGGCGTATATAGGTTTGAATCACTTCCATGTTGATACAATGCGGCAATCGCTAATCCAAATTCAAATGCTCTATCTGCTTGCTTAATTTCTGGATCTGAACAGTACGAATCAATCTCACTCATCACCAGTTTACCATCAGCAACCTTAGTTCGAATGTTATCTGCCATGTAGTTGACCCAATTCTCTCTCAACAAGAACAAGTGTTGAGTAAAGTCTGCATCATTCAAAGCAATTATAGAAGAAGAATCAGTATCACGCCAATTTATAGTCGTGCCGTTAAATACAGTTATAGCATCAAAAGTAGTTGAGAAAGTTGCGTCATATTTTCCAGATGAATTTTCGATACTCCAGTCACTTCTAGAAGATAATTCTTCGTTAACGTCTATATCTCCACCAGTAAAGTATGACACCTTCTCATACATGCCAGGAGTTCTATTTGCAGGATCAGGGTCTGTTGTCTGATCATCTTTCCCAGAAACACCAGTAGTATAGTATCCATCTGCAATTACCGGGATAGACTTTGTAACCGTTACTTTGTATTCGATGTCAATCGGATCTCGTTCACTGCTCCATGCAAAAGCATCAACAAAAGGACTCAGCGTACCAGTCCCATCCTGTTGATCTACTTGAATCCACTGAGAAGTACCAATGGGTCGGACAAACAAAGTATATTCGATTGCATTTGGAACTTCTCGAAAGGTTATCCTGTTACTCGCCCCAAGATCTACAACAGTCAATGCACCGTTGTTGGATGATAGTGTATCTGCAAAAATATTTCTAAACCATGTCATGGAAGTATTATCTCGTCATCTTTGTCTATATCGGGATCGTCGGTTCCTTCGTCGGCAGAATCCCCACATTCTGGTTCCGGATTTCCTCCGCCACCCTCAGTGGATCCAGGTCCGGATTCTGTGTCTTGCGTTATATTTATCAGTTCCTCCGAAGAGAATGGTGGATCCGGATCGAGTGGTCGATCGAAATCCCCACCACCACGTTCTTCTATTAGGGGAAGGGTCAAAGGAGGCATAACTGCCGCAGACATTTCGGATTCATAGTAAGAACAAGAATCAACAATACCGCTTTGGAATACAGCATTGATATTGTCTCCCTGTCCCGACCACCAAACGACAGGATCTGTTGTGAATGGTTCAAACGGACTACCCTCGCCAGCGTGCCAAACCTGTATAATAGAAGATCCTTTTTTGAAATTTGGATCTGTAAATATGGTTTCTCCAACAATATCTTTCCCGGACCACATGTATACTAACGAATCTTGATTCCAATAATTCGATTCATATTCATAACCAACGTGTTCTGTCCAAGCAAAATAATGAATCGCCCATGCGGGCCTTCCTGCAAAGGCACTCATATCTGTAAATGGTTTATCATACAACCCCGGAATGGATCCAATTGGACCCCGTTGATTAGTCTGTCGTCTGGGCATATTTCCAAATCCAAACCTACCATTGTTCTCTGGTTTAGGTCCGCTGATGTCATGAGGACCGTGTGTAGGATCCGCTCCATCATCTGAAAAGATGTTAACACCCCACTGTGGTATAGCACCATGCCGAAGATAAGCATTTATATTATTTTCTTCGAGTATCACCGGATCTCCGAAATTCTCACCGATTGGGGGATCGTAATTGTAAAACCAGTTACCAAACTCCTCGCTAGACTGCTTACCATTTATATCCAACATCAATTTAATTTGATCTGGGTTATCAGGATCTATTTCATAATTTACAAGTGGTGCAATAGTTGGACCATTAAGAGCATCGCCCGTTTCGTTTACACCACCCCCACCCTGAAACGATGCAACCATACCAGTATTAGACATAATAGTAAAGTTTCTTCTTGAGGAAGAGATTCTTCTTGGTGGGATATATGCTCCGGTTGTATTATCTTTGTAAAGTAAATCAAACAATTCCTGATCGAATTCATAACCAACAGGATCGGGCGTTTCTGATATATTTGAAATTGTTTGCCAATCAAGTCCATTTTTTACAACTCTATATCTTTTTATTTTATGGAGTTGTTCGTACATATGTTTGTGAACATTCGGAACCCAACTATTCAACAACACAGGTTCTACCATTTGATCTGGATGCCCGAGTGCCACTGGATCTCCAATTGGTTCATCGGGATCAACACATACACATCCTCCACCATGACCATACCCATCAAACAAACTAATAACCTTGAATCTGTTGCCATTGCTATTAACTGGAATCTGATTCAGAGAGTTCCTTCCTGCTTCGTATACCCAACCCGGATGAACTGAATTCGGTCCGTATACTGGATCGTTTATTGCACTAACAGAAAAATCAAAGTATGTTTCAATTTGATCTTGGTGTACGGTACTTCCTCTTCTTGTTTGTCTTACAGAACGATAATTGTTTAGATCTCGAACCAACGGATGGCCGTTTTCATCGTTCTGTGGGAGAGTTCCGGTAATTTTTGCACCATGATATGGATTGATTACAAGTGGTCCTTTGGGCAACCATGTTCCGGGTACAGACGGATCATCTTCTTCCTCAGGCGGTTCCAGTTTCTGTATACGAAATGGTTCACTTCTATATTTTCCCTTTTCTCTGACGGTCGGTTGAACATCTTCCCCACCAAGTGTTCCGCTCGCGTCAAAACCACCATTAAACGTATCGCGTTTCCAATAGTCTGGATCAAACCAAACCATATTGTGTAAGTCCTGATAGTATAGAGTTCCATCTCGTTTCAGTCCCCATACACATATCCCTTGTGCGGTCGTGCCTCCACCAGATGCCCAACATTGGACAAAATCAACATTGGGTACAGAAACAGTATTTCCATTTTCGTCAATCCAAAAATTATCCTCTAGATCTTCTTTATTGAAGTACACAATATGATGATAATCAAGTTCACCCATCAACGAAGTCAACTCAACACCAGATGTTCCTGCCTGAACAATACGGATCGTACCAAAGGTGTCTAGAGTTATTATACACTCATCAGAGGCGACACATATGTGCTTTAAATTGATGTCTGGATTGTATCCAAAGTTGTCTGGGTTTTCTTCCCACAATTCTAACATTCGCCAATCTAAACCTAAACTGACCAGTCCACCGATGTTTCTAAATGCATTTGCGATTGCCGGTTTTGTGTTATACCGCGTTCCCATATTCCGCAGTTTTCCGGTAGGAGTAATATAATAAACTTCATGGAATGCAGCAGAAAATGTATAAAGGTTTGAACCCTGCACCCCCTCGATCCCCTCCTCGTTTTCCGTGGGATCATACCAAGCATACTCGAAAAATGTAGGTTGTTTCACATTGTTGAGACCAGTCTCAGTTTTCGCATCCATGATATCTTGGAGTTCGAGTGGTGAAGACAACTTAGTAACATTGGAGTCTACACTGTCCTTGTTTCCACCAACAGCACCAACACCAATTATTTGTCCGCGAGTATTGTTTCTTGTATTATGTCCAGCAGTTACTCCACCATTTGAATCTTGTCCATCAGACCAGTGAGGGAAGACTGGAAAATTGTCGTCTAGACCTCCGGGTTCATTGTTTAGTAAGACACTAAACCCATAGATATCACCATCGGCGTATCTTGGTAAAAATAATCTTGGTGCAGAAAATGATGACATATTATCCGAGTCTTCCGATGACGTTTTGTGCTTCTGATGCTCGTTGTTCTGTTGTGGATGCTTCACTTGCTGACATGGCGAGGAGTCCCTCACTACCCAACGATTCCTGAATACCTGCAATCGCATTCTTTGCTGAAGCAGATACAGTATCTATTGCACCCTGAGCAAACTCCGTGATGCCCGACTGCACTGATCTAACAGCGTTTCCTACTTCTCCGGCGAGTTCATTTGCCTTTTCCTTTGCTTGATTGATTGCATCTGCACCTGCTGCAACAAACGGAGGTGCTTCTGGTAACTCTGGAGTTGGGATCGAGAATGTTCCTGACGGGATTGACGTTCCTTGCTCAAATGCCTGTAGTGCATCGAGTTTACCCTGAAGATCAGGATTTGCAAACTCCTTCATTAACTGACCAGTCCAACACGGATTCGATCGTACTGCCGCAATCAAAGTGTTTGCAGTTCCATACTTCTGTACCATGTCTCTCATGTTAGAGAGATTAGAAACTGTTTGGTTGTAACTGTCCAACGCATTGTTTTTTGTTTCGGTTAGGTTAAGTGTGAGATCAGTTACTTGTTGAACAAGTTCATTTTCTTGGATGTCACCACCAAGGAATGAACCAATTGTTTGTTGAAGTATATTGTTAGACGCACCGACCGATTGCATCAGTGTAAGTCCACCGTCTTCAAGAATTAAATTGAAGTTTGGTCCAAAGTTATCTTCGATCACATCCTGTCCGGGAAGTCGAAGGTTTGCCTTCATGCTGTTGAATGTATCAGACAGACTCACAATATTATTCTGGTTGAAGGCATTGGCATCAAGTGTGTTGACAGCACCAGACATTCTGTCCGTTGCGTCTTTGATGTTGTTGAGAATTCCTGCGTTTGGACTTCCGATTTGTGCGCCGGGTTGTCCGTTCAATTCACCGAGCAAATTGTTCATACTCTGTAGTGCATCAATAGTTGACTGTTGTAGACCACCTGCCTCACCGGCGGGTGGTTGGTTATCTAAGATATTTGTGATAGACAGTTCGTTATCCTGTGCAACTGCCTTCGCTGTGTTGACGATCGTGCCAACGGGGTTCTGAAAGGCGTTGCCAGTCATCACATCGTTGATGATGTCTAGTGAAGTTTGACCAAGATCTTGTGTCTGGGGATCGCACTGTGGATCGAGTGGGTTGAAATCTTCTAGACTTAATGGCATTATCCGGCCCTCACATTTCCTGAACCTGTTGCTGAGTGTCCACATGATGCGGCATCACCTGCACGACATACTGGTATTCCGCCGACTCTAACCATACCAGATCCCGTCACTATAACGGGGGCAGTGTGTTGGTTAGGACAATCTCCGCCGCAGTGATTTGCAATCAAACTCCCAATGTGTGCAACAGGCATTCCGTTCACCTTGACGTTTGAGTTTCCTGTTAAGATTGTATTTCCGGCCGTGTCCATTCCGACTCTTGATATTCCTGGCATGATATCTCCTCCAGTTTATTTATACGTCAACCAAACGCCTTTACGATTACTTTTCCAGCACCACCATCATTGGCCGCAGTGTTGTTTTCTGAAGCACCACCTCCACCACCACCACCGGGAACCTGTCCTACCGCAGCAGCAGAACCAAGTGCGCCTTCAGTTCCAGCACCACCACCATTACCACCATCGGGATTTGCACCATCACCACCATCAGTTCCTGCTATGGCAGTACCAGAACCAAAAGTTCTATTTGTAGCATCTCCACCGTCCGTGTTTACTAAATTTCCATTTTGTGCAACACCGCCTTCACCTCGAAGACCACCACCGAAGGCAGTTGCACTTCTTCCACCCTCACCACCACCTGCTATGATATCACTGAATGTGGTGATTGTGCTACTACTTCTTTTGTGTAAAGTGAGTTGTGTGTCTCCTCCATCACTTCCCATAGACGATGCATTTGCGCCCTTTGCACCACCTGCACCTACCGTAAAAGTTAAAGTGTCATCTTTACGAAGATCTGTTATTCGAATTTGGTGTTTGACATATGCACCACCACCACCGCCTTGACCGTTGGTGTGTGACGATCCACCTCTACCACCGGCGACTGACCCAACTCCACCGCCGCCTCCACCACCATACATCTCGACTTCGATGAAAACAACTCCGGAAGGTATGGTATATGTTTGAGTGCCTGTCGAAGTGATGTTCGTGGTACTCAATACTTGATATGCTCTTCCGCTTGCTGCTCTACTTGCACCAATCATGAGAAGTTAATTCCACCTACAAATCCATAGATGTTTGATCCGGCGTCTATTGTGACGAACGATAGAATGTCGATACCGGATGCCGTGAGTGTTGGTGCAACATTACCGGGCCACTTGACTGCTGATGCCCAAGTTGTTGTGTTTGCACCACCGTTTGTGATCAGGAGTGTGAGGGTTCCTGCATTGCCAGTTGCTGGTGGATTCGTGAAACTAAATTCACAGTTTCCGTTTCCGGTTACAGTCTGCACATTACCGGCAGAGAAATCAATCGCAGTATTACCAGTGATTGTTCCGATTGCATTTACAGTTTCTGCGTAGTCCTTGAACTTGGGTCTTTCGAGTTGGTTATCTTGGAAGTTTATCGCACTTCCGAAAGTAGATCCACCAGTAACGTGAAGTCCTGCGTTTAAAGTAACACCACTACCAGCAGAAATGCCACCAAGCGAAAGTAGATCGGTGCCGGGATTGTAGATCAACCCATCAGCACCAGTGCCGCTGTCTACCTTTGCTGCAAGATTTGCTGTTGCCGCCCCCTGAGCATGATCTGCAAAAATGATATTATAATCATTATCATCACTTTTCCCTTGCAATTGCACTTGAGCAGCAGTCGTCGCCGTTGCGGCCGCACCAGAACATGCAAGTGAGTTGGTTGCGGTTCCTACCATCACACCACCACTCATGATAACTCCACCCACAGTTGAGGTGCCGTCTGATGTCAGTGTTGCACAATGAACATGCCCACCACTGATACCACCGTCCGCTGAGATTCCTCCGTCTGTGTGTATGTTACCATCTACCTGAAGTGCGCCGGCGGAGTTGATTGATCCGAATGTTACACCACCATCAGCAGATAATCCTGCTGGAGCATAAAGACCAGTCGCGGTTCCGTGTGCGAACGTAACACCACCCGCCATCAGAACTAAATTATCTGCACTCGGGAATGAAAGTTTTGTGTCTTCATCACCGCTGTGTTGTAATTCATCCGGGAGTTTCACCGTGGCCGCGTTGAGAGAGACGATATCCGCATTGGTACTGATGGTGGTGCTGTTCAATGTAATTACATCATGGCTATCTCTAACAAAAATAGTGTTACTATTTCCTACACCGTCCAAATCTCCAATCCTTACGTTTGTGCCGACATCTGCCTTAAAAATAGAATCACCAGACGAATTTAAAATACTATGATTACCACCAAATTGTATGTCACTACCGACAGTAATACCGCCGTCTGATGAAAGTCCTGCAACGTGTAGGATAAGGTTGCTACTTGTTATTCCGCCTGTTGCTCCGTTGAATGTAGCGACACCAACAAGATCAGTAAGTGTAACATCACCCGTTGCTCCGTTGACAGTTGATACACCTTGGACATCTCCAGCAGCACCATTGAATGTAGCGACACCAACGAGATCGGTTAGTGTAACATCACCAGATACGCCATTCACCGTAGTAACGACGGACGCAGCAGTCATACCATTAGGAAATTTTATTTGATCTGCGACATGTAATATATCAGCAGTGATCGAACCAACAGAAATTCCGGCAACTGCAACGATCGCGTCTGGATCTATACCTAACGTCAACCCATATAAGGTAAGTCCCGTGTCATCTACATTAAGATCTGGTCCAGTACAACACGGTCCCATTTCACCCTGTCTACCTTGTGGGCCGCGAGGACCCTGTGAACCTGCTGGGCCCCGAGATCCGGTTGCACCAGATCTGAGTGGGACTTCTGCATCTTCTTGAGTTATAACTGGTCGGGAATCTTCGGGTATATCAACAGCGAACGACTTGAGATCAAAAGACTCTGTTTGCTTTTTACCTATTGATTCAGTTTTCGAAAACTTCCGGGGACCACCCTTTGGTTTATTATTTACGTTTCCCCCATCGATCGAAGTGCTAGATATAGATAAACCAGATCCAGTCGGTAATTCTATATTACCCTGTCTGTCTTCGATAGATTTTTCCGGTGCATCTTCCTGAGTATCTTGATACAGATCTTCTTCGTTATCAACATCCGGATCTGTCGCTCGTTGGTAGTCATTTAATTCATCGGACATAGTTCACCACCATTCTCAGTATGATCCACCACCCGAAGTCGATCTTGTAGAAACGGATCGTGATGGTTGTGTACCCTGAGTAGATATGGTTGTTCTTCCAGAAAGGGTGTTTGTCATTGAAGATTCTAATGAACTTACGTTACCTACAGGTTTAGTTGGAGGTGTTTCTTCGCATCCACAATTAGTTTCAAATTGTAAACCACCAGAGTTTACAAACCCAAGGAGGGCCTCCCTAAAAATCCAAGATGTGTCATATCCACCGGACCGAAACTCCTGAATTTCCGGGGAAACATTTGGAAAATTTGGACCAGGAGATGACGATATTTTTCCGATTCTATTTTGACACACTTTATGTGTTTGGGTATAGGATCTATTCTTTGTTGATGTGCATAATTTATTTGCGTGAAGACAATAGTCACACGATCCTGCATCACGAATAATAAATGATTCTCCCGACAAGGTAACTGAATCAGTCGAATTAGTAGAAGGAACAAGTGCAAACGCACGATAAGGATTTCCATCTCCTAACCCGTATCGATCTAACGCGGATGCATAGTCAGCAGCAGTAAAACACTCGCTAGTTTCTTCTTCATTAATAGTAGAAGTTACAACCGCATTGAGACATCTTTTATATTCTTGTAGTGATGTTGTTTCGTCACCAAACGAATCTTCCGTAAATTTAATTGTAATGTCAATCTTAGACAATTTAGTTTGTAAACATTTACCAGAACAACTAACCGGTCCTTTTGTCGCAGATTTCTTTGAAAATACAGATAGATTCGGTAATTCAGAAGGTTTGACTACTGGAGGTGCATACAGGGCATTATAAAATCTAAGTGTCAACAGATTTGCGTAGTTTTGATTTATACTGGCCATGGTTTCCTCGTTTAAATTTTCTTAATATCGTACACATCTATTTAGTAAAATCAATGATCAACCACTACCGGGGAGAGAACAAGGATTGGGGTTACATCGGCCGCCTCTGAAGGTGTGCCCGATCCGGGCACAATCCTCTGGTGTCCTTTGGGAACACACACCAAACGGTGAACAACATGCACCGGGTGTTTCCTCTGGTGGATCCTCACCACAGATACAATCCATCAACGCGAAGAGCGGTGCGCCTTGAAAGCATGTGCATGGTTCATTACTCTGTCCCGAACATTGACACTCCGACTCACACGATGGGGCAGGTGTACAATTATTTTCGTCACACCAGTTGAATGGACAAGTCGGATCACATAATCTAGTCGGATCCGGTACGCAATCTCCACCCTGACAGAATTTACAGTCCGGACATCCACCCACACAGGATCCACCCACACAACTACCACACGGAGTGTCAGCACATTCTACACAACCAACTCCCGGTACACAACTTTCACACGCGGCAGGATCACAGCAACTTCCTTCGCAGCATATTTGTCCGTTCGGACAACAGGTTCCATCTCCACAACATACTTCGTCCTCGACGCAACAATAAATTGAGTTGTCGGTAAAGTCATCACAGCACTTGTTTCCTGCCGAGCAACACGATCCATCATCACAACAGTCTCCGTCACAAGTCGAGTTCCCACATTGACCAATACCATTAAGAAAGTCTAAGAATTCACACTCTTGACATGTACCATTACATGGATCTGGTAATCCCATGTTCTGGGGTGTATTACAAAACCCGACTCCAGTTCCTTGTGAAAGATCACACACCAGACAACCAGTACAAGCAACCGGACATCCGGGATCTTGACATTGACAATCTACACAAAATTGTCCGTTAGGGCAGTTATTATTGTTGGAAGATGTACATTCAGAAAACACAGTTCCGGGGATTGGAAGACAAGTATCACAACAACCACATATAGTTTCGTCAGTCTCACACACTAAACCATTCCAGATTTGACAATCCTCACAGTTATCATCACATAGACATGTGGATGGGTTTAGCGTTGTTCCGGTCGGACAAAAAGGTGGATCTGAACAATTACCATCTCCATCACAACTAGAACATACTGGACAATTTTCAACGCAAAAATGATTATCCCCAGAACTGGTACACTCTTCACAGTTTCGGCAAACCGGAATGTTACATTCACAATCAGGTTCTTCGCGGGTAAAACAAGGATCACAGTCAGTTACCGTACACCTATTTCCGCCTGGTATTTGACTACATTCTTCACACGGTGGACAATCGCCGTCTGAATCACACTGATCACAACCACTACCCTCACCACATCCGAATTCTGAAGGACAGCAGAACCCACCGGGACAACAGTCAAATCCGGGATCACATTCCTGTCCGGGACAATTACAGTTATCAGTTGTGGGGTTGTCTACACACTCCCCATTTTGACACCATGTGCAATTTAACCCATCAGTTCCACATGAAGTTTCGTTGTCTTTCGGTGTGCATGTACCCACACCATTTTCGTTTAGACTGCATTCTGTGCATTCATTGCCACAATCTGCATCCACCTCACAAGCAGATTGGGCACAACCAAATCCATCAATACACCTTTGTACTATGTTCCCTGGCCCGTTGGCACCGAATTCCTGTGCATTGCAGCAGTTAAAGGAGTCACTAACTCCGTTAATAAAGTTTTCACAACAAACATGACCTACCTTGCAATCACAATTAGTCCCATCCTCTTGATCCCTTGCCAGTCGGCATATACCACCATCGATCGCCGCCAGACAATTACAGAAGACGGACCCGAACACTGGATGGACACAATCTACACAATTTTCTTGATCACCGTCAATAAGTTCTCGTACTCCAATGGTTTGACTGGGGACCCCCGCCATATCCACATCAAGACACACACTGTTACAAGGGCAGTCTTCACATATACAAGTCCCTGAGATACATTTAGAATTACATGAAGTACAATCTCCGTCATTATTACATTCTGGTGGAGCAACTGGATCACATGGATTTATGTTTTGGGTATCACATGTTCCCATGATATCAATAACGTCAGTCGCATTTATAAATTCAATATCAATGATTGTTGATACTTGTGGAACAAGTCGAAGATCAACTGTATCTGAAATAATAGTCGGTGTTGGTGGATTCGTCTCGATCTCGGCGGGAGCATCCTTCCAAGACAACATGTAAAAAGTCTGTTCTCCCCATGTAGTAGTATTACTTTCCATTTGAGAGTCGGATCGATTGATTGTATATTGTCTCTCCTCGAAGATGATGATTGGATTGTCGGGATCTGTAGAATCCTTTCCTGTCCTTGTCATTTTTACGTCAGTTCCAAAAACCTCAATGAAAGATTGTCTTGCTTCTGGAGTATCAAATAACAGTTCAAAGTAATCCCCGAACGAGAGGCGATCTTCCTGCTGGGCCTTTCCGAACCAAGCAGCACGAACACCCCAATCATAGAATGGTACTAGGAAGTTTGGAATATTGTTTCCGTCAAGTGGTTCAAAACGAACACCAGTCATCTGTGTAATCGGTTGAATAAAATTATTGGGTGGACCAGTTGTGCGAGGAGACCATGGCAATTCTCCTAGTTCACCAACAAGTGGAACAGAATCTTGTCTTGTATTGTCTTCACATCCCACACCAAAGCGAGTGTCCCAACCCGCCGATCCTTCAGGAAACCACTCAGAATCGTTGGAGTTTAAGTGTATTGTAATTGTATTTGGTCTGTCTGCTGGCATTAGTTTAGATCAATCGATGCTGCGTTAAATTTAATTCCACTTGCGTCCCACTTCCCCGTTGAAGCAGCGCCCTGTGCCATAATTTCAATACCACCACTGATCGTCTGGAACATTGCCGTCGTTGCTGCTGTAATATTTACAGATGCAGTTGCCGAGTTCATGTTTACTTCGCCCATTGATGATGTCAGTTCCACACCTGCATCACCGGAGAGTTTAAGTTTACCCTTCGATGTTATCTCGGTGTCACCAGCAGTATTTATCACAGTAGAACCCTTTACGCCGATAGTCATGTTGCTCTTGACTTCTGCATTTAGACTCTTTTCTATCTGAAGAGTTGCGTCTCCCTTGATGTTACCGAAGACGTTTCCACCCACTTCAAGTCCTGCGTTTCCGCGAACGAGTATGGTGATGTTGCTGTCCTTTTCACCTTCACCTTTACCACCAACGATTAGGTTTACGTTTCCTTGAACATGAACATATTCATCTCCCGCAATCAGTTCGTACTTATCAGAAACAACCTTATGCACTTCTGTGCCTTCTGGGTGGATCTCATTGAAGGTTCCTGATTTGTGGTAGGTGTGGATTCTCTCTGCGCCGGGAGTGTCATCGAATTCTTGGATGTGTCCTGATAGAGTTTCCTTGACATGATTGAACGGATAGATTGCGAAGTATGGTGATTGTGGTTCGTTCCAATTGCCACCAGAACTATTCGCAGTCGGAACACCTTGATAATAAGTGTCTTGCGCCTTCTTACCAATCGCAGTATCGTTTACGTTCTCATTTCTTGCAAGTCTACTTACGTCCTGCTCTCCAACCTGAGAGTGTCCGTGCTTCGACGTTTCGAATGGAAGGATACCACTCGGATCACTAAATCCTTCATTTGGATTTGATGGATTTTGTGGTATTCCGGGAATCGAACCCAACATGATAGGTTGCTGGGCGTCATCGCCGTCACGGAAGAAACCGAAAACGTGGGATCCCGGTAACAACCCAGTGGGGGACTCACCTATGCCACATAAAGCAGCACTAGTGATGGGTTGTACCGGGTATGCCCACGGTAAATCTTCGGTCTTGATTTTGTTTTTATCTGGAACATGGAAACCAAAAATACGCACGCGACATCTACCGAGTTTTAAAGGATCACCAATATCCTCTACAACACCTTGCCACCAAACGAATCCCTGTTTCCCAAAAAATGTTTCCATTACTACTCGCTAACTGGTGATTGCCAATTTCGGGCGGCCCATTTCTCCGCCCACTGCTTCCATTCCTGTAACTCTTCGTTGCTATAATCCTTCTTTCGTTCCCACGCCTTAAATCGTTCCTCGAAAGAATCAAACTCTTGCTTCTCATTGAAATTTAACATTTTAATCTCCTGCATTCATAAATTCAAATGGTAGCGAATCCCGTGACAATTCTAGTCTTGTTGTGTAACCTTTTTCTTTATTTATCACATGCTGAAGACTAGTTACGAGATATCTACCGGACAACATTCTATCCTTTGGATCTAATGATCCATCTTCTATAGGTTCCAATTTTGGAACATCCAAACTTACCACATCGCCAACTCTCCTATTTGAGTCACCCGAAACAATGATGGAAAGGGAAGACGATCTTGCCCTTAAAATTGATGATCTTCTCTTTAGAGTAAAATCGGAATACCGAAAATTATCATCAATCCCATCTTGAGATAACGAACTAGTACCAACGAAGTTAAAATTGGACTGTACGTTTTTATTCACATTCAAGTTAGAATCCCTCGCAATGAGTGGGTGGGTTTCTACTGAATCAGTTTTATCGAAATGTTCGAGGTAATCGAACTGCCGCGAAGAATATTCTTTAGTCACCAAATCCAACGAAACAATCTCACTAGCATAAACACCATTATCAATTTCTTTCACTTTATCAAAATGTCTGTTAAACCTCAAGTCTTCTATCTGACAAAATTTCTTTACCAACCCTTCATCGGTAGAAATATCTACAGGAAGATTTGATTGGTTGTAATTATACTCGACAAGTGGACTACCCGATGCCAACTCGTGTAAACTTCGAAAGTGGTATCCATCCATATTTTCATATAACAGGAAACTGCAATCTTCTATATTTGATGACGACACCGCCCTTTTCGCCAACCAATTCATAGTTTTATATGTTCCCCAATTTGGAATGATGAATGAATGTGTATTCGTAGTGGGTTGTGTAGTGACAAGTGGATTTGATAATTTAGACTCTGCAATTTTGCTAACAATCTCAGATATAGTTCCCTTGTACGATCCTTGAACTTTACTCTGCATCGAAAGATATGCATCTTCTGATATGAAACCCAATGTAACTTCTTTACCTTTACCAGTATATGCCAATTGCAATTGATTATAGTTTGTAACGTAAAATTTCTTCTTTACCATTATACCCGACATCCCCGGAGTAGTAAAGGAAATTTGTATGTAATCCTGTCCGTTCAATTCTAGTCTATCAGTTAAATTGGCAAAGTCCAGAAACTTCACTTCGCCGTACATGAAGTTTTGGTATAGACTCTCTGATACTACGAGATTGATAAGACCTGTTTGGTTCACTATGTCGATAGCAAGTTTATTTGGACCAAAGAGAACAAGTTCTTCCATGGCATAATCACCAAACCCAGTCCATCTAGTCAGGTCTTTTGGTTTTACAAATTCTGCTCTGTGTTTGGACTCATAATCAGGCATTTAATAAATTATCCAATGATGTATCAATTGTGTTTAAGTATTTTGGATGAAGGAGTTTTATATTTTTCTTGTCATCATTCAACTCTTCTTCGTAATTTTGTATCGTGATTACATTGTTGTTTGAGTTGTCGCCACATATTCCCATATAAGCACCAAGATTCGTCGCATAAAATTTTACTATGCTTTCAACAACTCCGCCGGTGCTTCCCAATACTGCCGTTTCATTGTTTACTTCAGCGAGGGGATTTAGATATTCGAAATCCCCGGTAATTCCACTTCTACCATCAAAATGGTGAACTGCACTCGGTGTAGTTGTAACTCGCTGAACTGTTGCGATTTTCCTACTTCCCGCCGTGGCGCCAGTTGCAATTCTATCACCCTCTTGGAATGTTCGTGTGTAATACTTCAGAGTTAGTTTACTGAGATCAGGATCCCAAGAGTGGACAAGTGCTTCTCCATCTAGACTGAAATACGCACCTTCTTTGTTTGTTTCTCCGTCTGTGTGATAGATCGTTTCGTTCTTAATAAACTTTCCAGTGAACATATTCTTGACATCAACTCCATCACCATCGCCCCCTGTTCCACCAGAACCACCACCAGAAAGGAAAAGAGAAATTCCGGGGTATGTCTTCTCTATCCAGTTTTCGAACGTCAAGTTATCGAGAGTCCAATCATAGTACGGATGAATTATATCATTGAAGAGGAGAACCAACCAGTGAAATTCTGGGTTGCCATATAATTTATCTGCTATGATCTCGGGAGTATCACCGTCCTGTACTGTATACTCAAGAAACATTTCGGTTTGATCCTTTAACTCAGGAGAAAACCCAATACGTTTCATGATATTGACAACGGCCTTTTGCTTTACTTCCGAATTTTGAAGGAACGGATACCTTGTTAGGGGAAACTTACTAAAAAATGCCATCAATAACCCTCCAAGATGTCATCCTTAACATTGATGTCGAGTTCTTTGAATGTCAGAGACATGGTTGTTGCGACTGGCGCACCACTACCGAAAGCACTGAAGTTCCCGTTCGGCGTGAAATCTACGTTGACTTCTGTTAATGCACAATCACGCATTTTTAGGAGAAACGGATTTTCCACAACGCTGTTCATGTTTCTCTTATAGAATTTTATTGCGAATATGGATGGTGGCACAAGGAAGTTTCCGCCAGTTGCTAATGCTGGTGCAGAATGGAAGCGGAACATCTTAATGATTGCTTCTACCATCTGTGATTCTTTCAGGTTTCTAGGATAAAACTCATAAGAAAACTCGAATGTTCTGAGTTCGGGTGAGTTGTATACAAGTTCTTTTCTCGGGTTGATCGCTTTACCAAGAAGTTGGGTCGCTGCGGACTCTAACTCTGTGTCCATTCCGATGACACTAGCAACACTGTCTAACGCACCGATTGCTTTTCTCATCGCTATTGGGCCTGCTGCTTGAATCATATTCATGGCCTCTTTGCCCGCATCTCCGAAGTTACCAGACATCAATGCTTTTCCTGCGGCCGCAAGAGCAGTTGTTGATTGTCCCAAAATAGAGGCAAACAATAAACTGGGTGTATCATAACTCTGCAAAGAAAGATTATTGATTTTGTGTGGCATGTAAAGGAAGCAAGTATCTTTTGACTTATACTTCTTCTGTCGCAGAGTTCTGGTTGGGTTTGGAGTTCGTACTCGTTTGTTTACCCCACCTCTGTAGTTTTGATTGCCCATAAAATCAACTCTTTGTTGAATTATTTCATCACTCGAAAGTCTAACTGACTGCACAGTATCAATTCGTTCTGTTATGACACCTGTCGTATTTGCACCAGTTCCTGCATTTCGATTCGTAATTGCTCTCTGTCTATAGATGGGATCGCCCGGGACCTCTTTGCTGCGGGTTGGTTGATACCCAATTGGTGTCAACCCCATATTTGCTATATCCTCATCGCTCATCTGAGCAACGCGATCCTTCCATGAATTGTCCTCTTCATTTAGTGGATTTTCTTTAAGGAGTGTACTGAGTCTATCAGCATTTCGTAATTGGGCACTCTGTGTTTCATACATGTTGAACTGCATGAAGTGTGTAGTATCTGCATCGGGACTCGTCGCAAGATCAATAGGGAAAGCAAAAACAGATGAGTTTGATGGGTTATTTGTCGTCTTGTATAAATTTGCAAGCGGACCTTCGGCCTTGTTCAACTCATTTTCATATCTACGAGAAGGATCTAACCGATTTGCCTCATAATCACCAGTATAAATTTCAACAGCATTTTGATTACTATAGAAAGAATTCCTGTTTTGGGAGATATCCTTTGCTCCCTCTATAATATTGGAAACCATCCCGTTATCTTGTTGTCCGTCGAATGCGGTCATGCAATTTTTCTCCTATGGTTCTACTACATACTATATATGGCATACAAAGGAAAGTATAAACCAAAGTATCCAGAGAAATACGACGGTGATCCCACCAAAATTGTGTATAGAAGTCTCTGGGAACGAAGGTTCATGGTTTACTGTGATAAGAACAAGTCTATCTTGTCATGGGGATCTGAGACTGTGGTTGTCCCATATAAATCCCCTGTCGATAATAAATTACACCGTTACTATGTAGATTTTATAGTGACTTCAATCAATAGAAATGGTCACAAAGAAACCACATTGATTGAGATCAAACCAAAAAAACAATGCAAACCCCCAGAGAAGAAGAAGCGAGTCTCTAGATCATACATCAATGAGGTGAAGCGATGGGGTGTGAATTCTGCTAAATGGAAGTACGCGATGGATTATGCAGAAAATCGCGGATGGAAATTTAAAATCCTAACAGAAGAGGTATTGTTTAAGTGAGCGAAAATAGAAAAAATCGAAGATCGGAGATGTTCAAATCTATTGCAAAAGACCTTAGAGAAATAAGTTCTGCACTCAGATCCGAACCCGATGTTCCTGCACCAAAAAACAGAATGCTGTATGAGGCCGCAGAGTTCACTAGACCAAAGTCAGAAAAAGAAGTAGAAGAAAAAATAAATCAACGAGATCTAATCAAAGGAATTTCTAAATTAGACTACACTGATCTAAAACTGAACGTATTCGATGCGATTAAAGAAGTTCGTGACGCTGTAAACGCACCAACCGATGGCGAAGCAGCATTGAAGTGGATGGAACTTGCAATCAGTCAATTATATGAGGATGCAGATCTATCAGTGGAAGAGAGATTCCTTCGAGATGAAAAGCGTCTCATATCTACATCAGGTTTCAAGCGTCCCGGTGAGATGTTCATGTTCAACTACGAACCCAGAACCAGATCAAAACTAGAATTCTATGATACTTTCCCTCTGATTTATTTGGTAAAGGTTGAACCGGGTAAGTTACATGGACTAAATCTGCACTATCTGCCACCCAAAATCAGGACTATATTTTTCATGAACCTACAACAACTCAGAACTGGTATCGGAACAGAAGCACGCCTGGGTAAACTTGATATTAGTATATTAAAGGCATCGAATCGGTATAAATACTTTAGACCATGTTATAGAGTTTATTCTATGAAGAGAATCAACTCCAGAATGTTGAAGATACCAGCAGAGGATTGGCCAATTGCAATACAACTTCCTCTGGAGAGATTTAAGAAAACGTCGAAGTATAATGTTTGGACCGACAGTAGAAGAACAATCGCACAACGAAGAGGAGAAATCTGATGTCTGCTAGATCAGAAGCAAAACAATTAAACCACGCACTTCCTGTAAGTCCAATCGACTCCACCACTGGTTCTTCTTCGGAAGATGTTGTTATTGAGATGTTGAAAAGATCTGAAAAGGAAATGTCTAATCGGAATCAAATCAGCAAAAGTGCATTCAATCAATCAAAATCAATTCAGGATTTCTTCCAGAAAATAAACAGTACAGGATTATACTCACCATCAAGATATGATGTCTCCTTTGATAAACAAATCATAAGTAGAGAAGCACAAGATATGCTGACGTTCCAGTGTATCGACATATCATTCCCCGGCAAAAACTTTAGAACAGCAGATGTTCGGACATATGGACCAGTAAGAAGACCTGTTATTGATGCAGAATTCAACGGTGAATTAACAATGACGTTCCGGGTAAGTCGTGACTTTGCCGAGACAAAATATATCGATGAGTGGATGGATTTTATCTCTTCACCAAGGACTCGATATGATGTGCAATACTACGATGACTACGTTTGCAACTTATACATTGATGCACTAGACAAGGGAATAGATGTAGACGCCGTTCCCGGTGTATCTACCTACAAATCAAGCAACGTGCTATACAGATGCGAGGTTCGTGAGGTATATCCAAAATCAATGGACAGTATCCCACTCGGATTTGCAAAGGCAAATGAGATTGCCACGTTCAGTGTCACATTTGCATATCGAGATTGGATAATCATTCCAATTCCTGTTGGAAATAATGATGATCTACAAAACCAAGCAATACTAAGACAATTTGACAGACGACAGGTTGGAAGAGAACAACCTAATGAAGCAGATATCGGGAGAGAAGTCGGTCCATTACGCGGCGTGGATTTCCAGATACCCGGTGGTGATTTCGGACTTGCATAAAGTGAAAGGAACAATACAATATGCCATTACCAACAGTAGAGACACCCACATATAGTTTTACACTTCCAGATTCTAAAAGAAAGATCAATTACAGACCCTTTCGAGTAAAGGAAGAGAAAGTTTTGCTTCTTGCATCAGAATCTGGTGATGTGAATACGATTTACCAAGCAGTTCATGATATAGTTCTTTCTTGCACAGACGGAAAGTTGGATATTTTTAAATCAACGTCCATCGATTCTGAATATGCATTGATCAAACTACGAGCATCGTCTGTTGGTGAAACGATGAAACCAGAGTTGCAGTGTATTCATTGCGAAAGCAGTTGTTCTGTTAACATAAAAACAGATGATCTCGTAATAGACGACAGCATGAAAAAAGATAATCGGATCAAAGTAAATAAATCAATAATCATTGATCTTAAATTCCCTTCGTTTGCAGATGAACTGAGAAACAGCACCATGCAGGATCAGGTTGATATGGTATTTGATTCTGTTTGTTCTTCGATTGATAAGATCTATTCGGATGATGAAGTTTTCGACGCAACAGACTATCAGAAAGAAGAAATTGAAGAGTTTGTTAACAACCTCGAAAGTGATACCTTTACACAAATCCTAGAGTTCATCAAATCAAAACCAAGGGTGAAGATTCCAGTAAAATTTATATGTCCTAACTGCAAAAAGGAAAACGAATTTAAGATTGAAGGTGTAGACGGTTTTTTCGTCTAATGCTCTGCCATGAATCACTTGAAAATTACTACAAAACTAATTTTCAATTAATGCATCACCATAAATACTCATTGGCAGAGTTAGAAAACATGTTTCCGTTTGAACGAGAGATTTACATACAACTACTTGTTGCTTTAATAAAGGAACAAGAGAAAGAACAAACAAGAGGATACTAGAGTGGCCCAGGCAGCAACACTAAAAGACGTAGTAACACAACTAAAATCGATGCACAAGGATCAGAAGCAAAGTGCATCAATACGTCAAATGGTTAGACAGGAATCGACGGCACAGAACGTAGGTAGTTCATATGCCACTGGTGTTCTTGCAGGCAGCATGTTGGGTCCCACCGCAACCAAAGTTGCAGATCGAACCAAAAAGATCGCTAGGACAGCGGTGAATTTTGGAACATTAGGAATTGCACCTGCTGTAGGCGGAATCGGTAAGGCCATTCGCACCGCTAGATCGAACAGAGAACAGAAGAAACAAATCAAGGAAGAGATCGAGAGTAGGGGTAATACTCCAGAGAAAAAAGTTGTAAAGGCGATGACATCAAAAAGTTCAGACTCCGTATTCGGTACAAGTGATCGAATTGCAGATGCAGTCGAGAGAATTGCAAATAGCGTTTCCGAACTAGTGGATTCGATGAAATCCACACCCAAGAACAAGAAGGATTCACCGCCGAAGATCATCACACCGTTTGGATTTGCAAACAAGACTCCAGACACAGAAGATACCCCAAGCACACCAGAAACCGAGGCCTCTTCGGGTGGTGACATGGCATCATCAAAGAGCAGAAATAAAATGGTGCGTTTTGCCCGAGTACAATCTAAGATAATCGGTAGAGCAATTACTAGTGGCACCAAGAAAACTGTAGCAGCAAGTAAAGCAGGTTTTGCTAGGATGGGCAAGTCGTTCATGGGTGCTGCAAGGTTTATCATCATGGGAATTGTCAGTGCTATTGGTGGAATCATCACAGCAATTGCTCCGTTCGCCGCACCAATTTTGGCCGTGGCCGCAGGAATCGCGGGGATTTCACTCATCGTCAAAAAAATACTTGAGGGTCAGTCTACCGAAGATGAGATCAGAGAATTAGAAGAACAATCAGCAAAAATGGGTAAAGATGCCATCAAAGACTTCAGAGATAAAGATGCCATCAAAGACAATAGTGTCGGGACAATTCTAGAAATGCAGCAAGCAAAGGTAGATGCTGCAAGAGAAAGTGGTGACAAGGTTGATCTCTTCCTACCGGGACAAGGAACATTCAAGAATCTAGGTGTCGATGCCGCCGATGCAATGCTTGTTCAATCAAGAGAATTGAACACAACCGAAGGCACGATGACCATGTCTGCAAGGGATCTCGAAGATCAACAATCGATGGCAGACTTCGAAGGTAATAAATTAAGTCCAGAACAGATGTCTATAGATTCACCAATGAATGCAACGGATGCTGAATCATTCACTGATACAGAATATTTCAATAACGAAGTCCAAAGACTGGAAGCAGTAAAAGCAAGTGGTAAAGGTACTGCAACAACAGTACGAGATGGTCTTGGTCTGTTCAGTCCAACAGCAGTGAGTGATCTATTCACCGAAGAAATAGACATTGACTCTGCAATCGCCTTAGCGAAAACAAACCAAGCAAAGGCAAAGGGCCTTCACATTGGAATGACAAGAAAAGAACTGCGTCGTCAGGGGTTGATCAAAGGTGAAGGAGCATTGTTCGACAACCTGAACAAGTCAGCAGAAGAGATGCAGGGCGAAAGAAGCAGTTTCATGGATTTTGCAATAAATGAAGTGGCGCAGAGTGGGGCCCTTGGAGTCGGTGGAATGGTTGTCGGGAAGATGACTGAACCTACTCGAAATGTAGGTAAGGCGAGAGACATGTCTACTTCTGCTAATCTTGCAGGCCGTTTAGATGCAATTCAACCAACACAGGATCCAGCAGCAGAAGTAACTGCCGTAAACAATTCTAAGGTTATCAACAACACAACGAATGTAGAGTCTGGACACATGGTTGACAGTCCGGCGTCCCTGAAAGAAATGCAACACGCGGGGTAATAGGAAAGAGGGTGTCCGAAGACACCCTCTCTCGTTTGGCGTTGAGTTTAGATCAAATCATAATCAATCTTCGCTCGCCAACTTCTCGAAGTAAGACAGTGCATTCTCTTCCTCACCAGAATCATTATCTGAATCACTAGACTCAGTGGACTGGACCCCAGATGATGTAGAACTGTCAGTCTCCGAGAAAGTTCCCTTGAAATCTTCTGCCGTAGCAGTTGACTTCGTAGTGTTGAGAACATGATCCAACTTCTTCTTCAGTTCATCATATGACTTGAAGTTAGATGCATCAGTGAACTCCTTGAGAGCATACTGCTGCTTCCACAGCGTCTCAAGTGCGTCGTCTTCACCGTCATGGACGGCAGAGACTCCATCAAACTCGGACTTATCATAGTTGATAAATCCAGCAACCTTACGAACCTTCAACTTAAAGTTCGCACCCTTCCAGAAGTCGAAAGGATTGATTGGTTCTTCATCCTCAAACTCCGGTTGCATTGCTTCGTTGATCTTGTCAAAGATCTTCTTCCCATACTTGTACAGGAAAACCTTACCTTCATTCTGTGGGTTAGCAGGATCGCTAACGACCAGAATGTTTGAGATGTAGGACAGTCGTCGCTTACGCTGACGAGCAATATCCTTGTCACTCTCAAGACCACTGTTCCAGAGTTCGGAGTTCATCTCCGAGACTGGATCCTTGTCGCCGATAGTGGTTCGAGAGTTCTCGATGTACCAACCACCGGGGCCTTGGAAACCGTGAGTGAACAGACGCGCCCACGGAATGTCTTCTCCGTCCACTGGGGGAAGGAAACGAACAACGGCAAACCCGTTGCTAGACTTGTCCAGTTCGGGACGCCAGAAACGATCGTCCTTGTAACTCTCTGACTTCTTGTTAATCTTGTCCGCTGCGGCAGTCAGTGCGCCGATGTCGCGGGACTTCTTCTTAAGATCGCTAAAACCCATGATGATTCTCCTGTATTTGGTGTGTGCGATATGTACGTTGTGTACGACTTATTACTCTATATAGTATAGACTATGTGGAGTGAATGTCAAGTGAAAAACGGTAATTTTGTTTGTCTCGGGAGCATGTTTAGGTCCTGTCCTTCTCCTTGGAGTTTCTCAACCAATGGTTTGGAGAGATACTTCGCGGCAACGGCAGGTTCAATGTTATGCTCTTCACAAAGATCTACAACGGCATCAATGCATGTATGCCCATTGCGAATTCGGTCTTCAACATCCGTAGTGAATACGGTCTGTAGTTTTTCTTCTATCATAGTAAATGTCCTTTCGTGTAAATTATACACGGTTATCAGAGAAAGTCAATAGTCTTCTTTCATA